>ENA-OROZ01000029-OROZ01000029.1-human-gut-metagenome-genome-assembly--contig:-NODE-29-length-142113-cov-10.080404_pt1 | contig 142113 bp, 120 predicted proteins | sample MGYA00242138_ERZ509066 | MGnify/ENA primary metagenome ERZ509066 (study PRJEB26280, sample SAMEA2338691) | human gut metagenome | biome: human gut; feature: human-associated habitat; material... | reverse complement strand
AACCCACGTATCTAGCTTGGAAGGCTAGTGTTCTACCATTGAACTACACCCGCATAGGGTTTTTTATACAATTAAGCGACTGTATAAAACAGTCGCAGTCGGGGTGACAGGATTCGAACCTGCGGCCTCTTGATCCCAAATCAAGCGCTCTAGCCAAGCTGAGCCACACCCCGGATTGAACACATATTTTTGTGTCTTTCCAGCGTCTCTGAGCCGTGACGCAAGACCTATTATATTATAGAACCACCTGCTTGTCAACTAATTTCTCAAAAATTTTAAGACTTTTTTCCTTGGTCGCTCTGTCGTGCCAATCTTTCGTTCTTTTTATGCCATAATACGGTCGATTGCCTGCAACAGACAATCCATCTGTTGATCGGTTCCAATCGAGATTCTAAGATAATCCTTAATCCGCTCTCCATTAAAATGACGAACGAAGATTTTTTCTTTTTTCAGTTCTTCAAATAACCAGCCGGCATCCACTGAATTCGGTTTTGCAAACAAAAAATTTGCGCTGGAATCAAGCACCTCAAATCCACGGCGTCTCAATTCTTCTTTTGTCCGCTCACGAGTTGCAACCACCATTTGTTTCTTTTCCTGAAAATACTCCTCATCAGCAAGAGAAGCCGCCCCTAACACAATGGATTCTCTCGTCATCGTATATGAGTTAATTGACTCTTTTACATCGGTCATTGCCTGAATCAAACGTTTATTTCCCATCGCATAACCGATACGCATACCTGCCATGGAACGTGATTTCGAATACGTACGCACAACAAGCAGATTTTCATATTTTGGCAGAAGCGAAAGTGCGCTCTCTCCGCCATAGTCAATATAAGCTTCATCCACAATCACAATGGCATCCTGATTTGCCGCAATAATTTCCTCAATTTCATCCCGGCTTAACGCAAGAGAGGTCGGGGCATTCGGGTTTGCAATAACAACGCCGCCATTTTCTTTTTTATAATCATCCGGACAAATTCGGAAATCGTCTGTCAATTTTGGACACTCGTACGGAATCCGGTAAACATTAGCCCAAACAGGATAAAACGAATATGTAATATCCGGGAAGAGAATCGGCTTATCGGAATTAAAAAACGTAAGAAATGCAAGTGCCAGAACATCATCTGAACCAACACCGACAAACACCTGTCCGGCATCCAGTCCATGATACGATTCAAGTGCTGTCACTAATTCTTTTGCTGCCGGATCCGGATATAGGGCAAACCGTGAAACTTCCATTTCTTCGTGAGCCTTTTTTACCCCCGGTGACGGCGGATATGGATTTTCGTTTGTATTTAACTTTATAATATCTTTTACCTGAGGCTGTTCACCCGGAACATAAGGAACAACCTTTCGAATATTTTCTTCCCAAGCTTTCATTGGTACCCTCCTCTTTTTTTCTCCCTAAATATACTCCTTTCGCTCTCTGCCGTCAATAGTCTGTTATACTCCGGTACGCATCAACAATGCCATAACCCCACTCGGTATTCGGATAGGGTTCTCCTCTTGGCACGGCCCCCCGGATGAGTGCCTCACGCACCGTATTACTGTTTGCACCGTCATCTGCATATTCCTGCATAAAAAGTGCGCTGATTCCTGCCACAAAAGCCGCTGCTACACTTGTTCCCGTCATTGTGCCGTATCGGTTTCCCGGATACGTTCCCGTCAGTTCCACGCCGGGTGCAACAACTTCCGGCTTAATGTAGCCAAAAGGAGTAAAACCACGCCCTGACTGCAGATACAGAGCACCATCTCTTACGTCGTATGCCGACACTCCCGTCACAAATGGCGTTGTCGATGGATTTGTAGCCGTCATATCGGGGTCCGGATCTAAAAATACAACTTCCTTTTCCAAAAACTGCTGAATCGGAAGCCACATGGAAAAATTAGGAACTTCATAATCAAACTGTGTTCGCACTTTCCAAATTCCGGTCGTTGGATTCTGAAAGCGAAAAACGACAACCTGCTCTCTCGTCAGTTCCTGCGCTACACCAAAATAAATTTCGACCGTTGTATTTTCCGGCACAAACCGATGCTCATAGCGGATTCCTGAAACCGCACGGATTTCGCGAATTGTCTCCCCGCTCGGTGAAATGACATCCACCGACAAGCTTCCCGGCGTCTGCCACCACAACTGCCCCATAAATCCATTCATATTTGCGGATACACTGATATCTATCGTATCTTCTTTGCGGCGTATTGTGTGATGATGTCTTGTATTTCCCTCATTCCCCACACACGTTACAATTGCCACACTGCCTACCGACAAATACCGGTTCAAATAAACGCCAAGCGCTGTACTTCCGTTGTGGTTTCCCATACTGCTGCCCATACCAAGGCAGAGAATGATTGGCTTTCTCTCCTGCGCCGCCACGGAAAGTAAATAAGTAAGCCCGGTCATCACATCACTTTCCAGATAAGCCGGCACATCCGACGGGATTCTATAATAATTTCGATAACTTTCATTCGCCTGACGGCATTTAACAACAACCAATTCAGATAATGGTGCCACCCCGGAAAATTCTTCGGCCCGGTTCTCGTTTCCTGCCGCTACCCCCGCCATAAATGTTCCGTGACCAATCTCATCCTGACTTGGCACAATTTCAAACGGATTTTCCGACGAAAGTGCCTGATTCAGCTGCTCCCTTGAATACATCCGTCCGTATGGAAATTTTTCATTTCCAACCCCTTCTTCTACACTCTGATCCCAGATTGACACAATCCTTGAAGTTCCATCCGCCGCCACAAATGCCTTATGTGTAAAATCAATTCCGGTGTCCACAATCCCAATCAGTACACCCTGTCCATATAAATCAAGGGACGGCTGCCTGCGAATCCGAAGCACACCACTGGCTTCCAGCGCTTCTTCACTCATCAGACCAAAGACATTTGGAATTGCTGAAAAACCATATTTTTGTATCGCCTCACCATTTACATTTTGAACCTGCTGGTAAATAATTGCCTGCCTGTCATCCAGTCGAATATAACAATCCGGGTTGTACACTTCCCTTATATACTCCTCACCACGGTAATTATCCAAAACGTAAACGAGAACATCCTCTGCAAAAACTGCTTCCCTGCATTGCATAAAAAAACCTCCTGCGCTTTGTTTCATCTTACGCAGAAGGTCTTACTTTTATCCATCAGCCATTACTTCGCATCAAAATGGTAGGAGAACCTTTTCCTTCAATATAATCTTTGGTAATGATAACTTTGCCAATCATTTCGTCTTTCGGAATTTCATACATAATATCCATCATAAATTCCTCGATAATGGAACGGAGTGCTCTGGCACCGGTCTTTTTCGCCGCTGCTTTTTTCGCTACCGCCATCATGGCTTCATCCTCAAATTCCAAATCCACTTCATCCATCTGCAAAAGTTTACGATACTGTTTCAAAATAGCATTTTTCGGTTTCTTTAACACCTGAACTAACAATTCCTCATCCATCGCCTGTAAGGAAAATACAATTGGCAGACGACCGATAAACTCCGGAATCAAACCATACTCGCGGATATCTTCGGTTTCTACTAAACGGAACAAATCTTTCTCATGGTCATACTTATCCCGAAGTTCCGAACCAAATCCAATCGTTCCCTGACTGGTAAGACGTTTTTTTATGATGTCTTCAAGCCCCGGAAAAGCTCCACCACAGATAAATAAAATGTTGCTCGTGTTCACCGTTGTCATCGGAACCATTGCATTTTTATTGGTTGCGCCAACCGGCACTTCCACATCGGCACCCTCCAACAATTTCAAAAGTGCCTGCTGCACTGATTCTCCACTTACATCGCGGTTATTGGTGTTCTGCTTTTTCGCAATTTTATCAATTTCATCGATATAAACAATACCTCGCTCTGCCAATTCTACATCGTTATCTGCATTGGCAAGAAGTTTGGAAATAACGCTCTCTACATCATCGCCAATATAACCGGCTTCTGTTAATGCTGTGGCATCTGTAATCGCAAGCGGTACCTGCAAAAGGCGCGCCATCGTCTTAACCATAAATGTTTTTCCACTTCCGGTTGGTCCTAACATCAGCATATTCGACTTTTCAATTTCCACACCGTCATCGGTCTGCTCGGCAAGCACACGCTTATAATGATTATAAACGCCAACAGACAGCACTTTCTTTGCCTGCTCCTGCCCCATCACATATTCATCCAGGTTTCCTTTAATGACGTGAGGTGCCGGAAGTTTGTTAATATCCAGTGCCGGTTTTTCCTGTTTTTTCTTCTTTTTCGTTTTCACCTGATGGCGCTCCTGAAATTCATTCGGTGGCTCTAAACCCATACTGCCAAGATTCATCATATCCATTCCCGGAAAACTTGGCATTCCCTGCATTCCTATCTGGTCGAACGTTTTCTGCATACAATCCGAACAAATTGTAATTTGATTCGGAATGGTAATCATTTTATCTACTTTACTTTCCGGACGATGGCACAAATAACAAATTTTTTCGTAACCATCGGAATCCTTTTTATGATTCTTATCATCCGGATTCATCTCTTTTATTTCTTCACTCATAGTTTCCTCCATTTTTAGCACAAATCCCACCGCACAAATATGCGGTGGGACTTATTATACCCGATTTCACTCAATTAGTAAATACTTCCGCCCCAAGGTACTACCTGAGAATTGTCATTATCATAATTGTTGTTATAATTATCGTTATTATAATTCTGACCGGAATCATTTTGCTGTTGTGTCGAACCATCATCCAATCCATCTAATGTATCTTTACCTTTGAGCACAACATCTACTTGTTTCGCTTTATAAGTTCCGTCGTTGCTTCGCTGAACGGTAACTTTAATGGTCGTACCGGCTTTTGTACTGTTTACCTTTTCCTGTACTTCCTGAATGGTCTTAACCGTCTGGTCACCAATCTTTGTAATAACATCGCCCTGTTTAATACCTGCTTTATAAGCAGCACCGGTATCGGATACTGCAGCAACATACACTCCAACCGGAATACCATATGCTTTGCTTACACTTTCTGAAATGTCTCTTCCGGTAATACCCAGATAACCTTTTTCGCTGTCTTTCAAAACTTCGCGGTCCATCAAGTCATTGATAACAGAAACTGCATCACTCATCGGGATCGCATATCCCATACCTTCAACATTTGTTGAACCGTAGGAGAAATATTTGGACGAGTTGATACCGATTACATTTCCGTTTGTATCAATCAAAGCACCACCACTGTTACCTGGATTAATCGCTGCATCTGTCTGCATCAAAACCTGCGTCGTACTCTTTCCGCTTCCATCCGATGCAGACACTTCACGGTTTTTCGCACTCAGATAACCAACGGTTACAGACTGTCCATAACCAAGAGCATTTCCGATGGCAATTACCATCTGTCCGACTTTCGCCTGATCTGAATTTCCTAAGGAAGCAACGCGAATACTTTTCTTCGTGGATTCTTTGAGGGAACTTAATTTAACGGTAATAACCGCAAGGTCATTCGACTCACTTGTTCCTTTTACCGTCGCATCCGCTACTTCATTATCGTTAAAAGTAACTGAAATTTTATCCGCATCAGCTACAACGTGGTTATTTGTCACAATCAAGAGTTGGTCATTATCCTGCTTTACAATAAATCCGGAACCTGCTCCCTCGGAAGAATAAGTCTGTCCAAAGTAAGAAGTCTGGGTACTCTTCTCTGTAATCGCAACAATCGATGGCATAACCTTTTCCACGATACCGGACACATCGGCAACCGTAGCTGCTGAACCGGATACCGTTGTCAGGGCAACACCATTATTGGAACTGTTATCCACGCCCTGAATCTCACTCTTTGTTCCGAACAAATCAGATAATCCCTTATTTACTCCAAAGAAACATCCCGCTGCAATCACGCCAAATAAAACTGCACTAACTAAAATTTTAGGAATTGACATTCCTTTTTTTGCTTTCTTTTCTTTTTTCTTTTTCACGTTCTGCGCTTCTACATTTTGGAAACGGTACGTATTATCTTCAGATGGCATCGGTGACGGCTGCACCGGCTGGTTCTGATTCTGGTTCTCAGTCTGCGGCTCCTGTGGTTCCTGTGAAGCCTGTGGTGCCGGATTGTCAACCATGACAAATCCATTGGCATCGTTGTTATTTTCTATGCTATTGTTATTTCCCATGTTGTTTTCGTCCATGCTAAAACTTCCTTTCGTCTTAAGTTAGGTTTATTATAGACAGTAATTGTGTTGAGAATGTGAATGATTTATAATATTTGCGTCTTGTGGGCGCTCTCGCTTGACAAATTGCGTAAGGGTATCGGCATGTAAAATACACATGCCGGATACCCACGCATTTGTACCCACAATCCACAAATGTTATAAATCATCTATAAGCAATCAAATAGCTCTGATGTGGCGGCAGGAAGGGTATGCAACCAAAATCCTTACAAACTCCCAAAAACGTTGCATGATTTTAAATTTTTTTCAAAATCATGCAACCAAAACGACTGCAATTAAGGGAAAGAGTTGCATTTATCCACGAATTTGTCCTGCCAAACTCGAATAACACGGCTGAAATGCAACCTTATGAGCCTAATCAAGCCAAAAGCGTTGTTCTGTGCAAATTAAAAACCATTGAATGTATTTTCGCACCTCTTCACCCCTTCCTACTTAATGCTGTCAAGTGCCTTTTTTGATATTCCAGCAGTTTACCGGGAAGGATTGCAAAGAATGTGCTAGGTACACGCAGGTATCTGATATGCGAATTTTGCATATCGATACCTCTGCGCGTACCTTAAGCGGGAGCGGCACATGAGTAGCAATCCTTCCCGGTAAATTACGAAAATAAAAAAGCCGCTGACATTTTTCTTGTGAAAAAGGCAAAAATGAGATATACTATTTATACTTATGGACATACTAAACTATAAATAGAAAGGACTGGATTGATTTGATTAAGGGAAATCAAAAACTCCTAAATCTTTTTCGTATATTAATAGACACGGCAATTATTGTATTTTCGTTCATCCGCGCATATTACCTGCGCTTTAGCAACGATAGCATTTTAATTCGGTGGGAATGGATTGAGGAACCGGTCGGTATTTACGGCTCGTTAAAGGATTACATGCAAATTTTGATTATGCTGATTCCTTGTTACCTCGTTTCCTATTATTTTTTCCACTTGTATGACCCAAAACGTACCAAGAGCAGAAAATCAGAAATTTTTAACATTTTAAAATCCAATGTTGTAGGAATTCTCTACTGCGTTGCCTTTCTGTTTTTTATTCGCAATGGTACTTACGCCCGTTTGTTTATTATTATTTTTGTTACGCTGAATTTTATACTGGAAGTTTTATTCCGTTTTTGCACGACAACACTTCTTCGCAAGATTCGCAGAAAAGGAATGAACCACAAACATATTTTATTAATCGGTTACAGCCGTGCCGCAGAAGGTTACATCGACAGACTGTTGGCACATCCGGAATGGGGTATTTCCATTCATGGTATTTTGGACAACCATAAACCGCTTGGCTATTCTTACCGCGACATTCATGTGATTGGGCGAGTGGACGAGTTAGAGAAAATGCTGTCTGAAAATGATTACGATGAAACAGCAATTACGCTGAGCATCGACCACTACGACAGTCTGGAAGGGATTGTTGCCGTAACAGAAAAATCCGGCGTTCACACAAAGTTTATTCCGGATTACAACAATATCATTCCAACCCGTCCGTATACCGAAGATTTGGATGGACTGCCGGTTATCCACGTGAGAAATATTCCGCTTTCAAACTCGTTTAACCGTTTTTGCAAGCGTGCAATTGATATTGTAGGTGCACTGCTTTTAATTATCCTGTTCTCCATTCCGATGTCAGTGGTGGCAGCGATTATTAAAATCACATCGCCGGGACCACTTATTTTCAAGCAGGAGCGTGTTGGTCTTCACAATAAGCCGTTTAAAATGTTTAAGTTCCGCTCAATGGAAGTGCAGGACGCCTCAAAAGAAAAACAGGCATGGACGGTGCAGAACGACCCCCGCGTAACACCAATTGGCAAATTCATCCGAAAAACCAGTTTGGATGAATTACCACAGTTTTTCAATGTGTTAAAAGGCGATATGAGCCTTGTCGGACCAAGACCGGAGCGTCCGTTCTTTGTGGAAAAATTTAAGGAAGAGATTCCTCGTTACATGATTAAACATCAGGTTCGTCCGGGCATCACCGGCTGGGCGCAGGTAAACGGCTACCGCGGTGATACATCCATCCGCATGCGAATCGACTGTGATTTGTATTACATTGAAAACTGGACGTTAGGACTGGATATTAAAATTTTATTCCTGACAATTTTCAAAGGTTTCGTAAATAAAAATGCATACTAAAATTATGGCGGACTCCAAAGAATATGGAATCCGTCGTTTTTATTCCTGCCAAAACTCTGCAAGCAGTTCTTTCATCTTTTCACAATTCACAACATCAAATGGGTACCATTCCCTCGGGAACAAATCCTGATACTGCTTTTGCATAAACCGCTCATCCAAAAGAAGAATTGCCCCTTTGTCGTTTATTGTACGAATCACTCGTCCACCCGCCTGAAACACTTTATTTACTGCCGGATACAAATAGGCATACGAAAACCCATCCCCTTTTTTCTCCTCGTAATAATCCTTGAACAACTCCCTTTCATGGCAAACCATCGGAATCCCGGTTCCTACTACGACCGCGCCAATCAGACATTCTTCTTTCAAATCAATTCCTTCACTGAAAATGCCTCCCATGACGCAGCATCCAATCACGCTTTTGTCTGTTTCTTCAGAAAATGCCTCCAAAAACTCTTCTCTCTCCCGCTCACGCATTTCAGGCATCTGTACAAGAATCTTCTGATTCTCTCTATTAGGAAGCCTTGTTACAATTTCATCCATAAAACGGTACGACGGGAAAAAGAGCAGATAATTTCCCTCCTTTGCTGAGATAAAACCGTCAATGTACGCCGCAATCTTTTCGTATTCTGCCGCCCCGCGCCTTGTATATTTTGTCGTCACATCGCGGGCAATCATCACTTTTCTCTGTTCCGGTAAAAATACGGATTTAGCATAAACCGCGGCATCTTCCTTCTCCCCGCCAAGCTGTTCTTTATAGTAGCGGATTGGCAAAAGAGTCGCCGAGAAAAAGATGGTGCTCTGCACCCGTTCCATCACTTCTTTCAGGCAGCCGGACGGGTCCATGCACTGGATTTTAATGCGAAACTTCCGCTCCTCATCATAATCCAGATAAATCCGGTCACTCTCATCAAATTTTTCCAGCACTGCAAGAAACCTGCGGACATCAAAATAAAGCGATAAAATCGTGTCACGCTCTGGCAGTACCGGATATTCTTTTGCCACCAATTCATAATCTCCTGCCACACGAAGAAGGGCAAACTCCAGCATTCCCGCATCCGAAATCACTTCAAATTCGTCGCACTCTTTTTTCCATGCAAGCAGCACACGGTTCACCGCCTCCAGCGATTTTTCAAATTTCCGCAGTATATAATGTACTTCCGGGCGTTTTTCGTGCCGTTCCATCGCCTTCACAATCTTCTTTACTGCAAGAAAATCTTCTTTCACAAGCCTCGCACTATACATTTCCCTGCCGCGCTCCACAAGATTGTGTGCCTCATCCACCAAAAGCACCATATTTCCTTTTTTCTCAGTCGAAAAAAATCTACGCAGATACACATTCGGATCAAAAACATAGTTGTAATCACAAATCACGGCATCTGCAAAAAGGGCGGCGTCCAACGCCATTTCAAACGGACAAACCTGATGTTTTTCGGCATATTTCTCAATCATATCCCGGCTCATTTTATGCTCATGAATTAACATGTCGTAAACCGCCTCATTCACTCGGTTATAATGCCCTTTCGCACGCTCACACTCACCCGGATTGCAGGAAACCGTGTCCATTACACACATTTTTTCCTTTGCAGTAATCGTTAGGGTTTTAAAAAGCAGTTTTTGTTTTCCAAGCAGTTCAAAACAGTCTTCCGCCACCGTTCTGGTTATCGTTTTTGCCGTCAGATAAAAAATCCGGTCGCAAACTTCTTCTCCCATTGCCTTTACCGCCGGAAAGACTGTACTAATCGTCTTCCCTACCCCCGTCGGTGCTTCAACAAACAGCCGCTTTCCTTTTTCCACCGTATGATAAACCATCGCCGCCAGTTCTTTCTGTCCCGGACGATAGGAAAACGGAAAGGTAAGTTCCGTAATGGATGCATTTCTCTGCTTTTTCCAGTCATACTGATAAACCGCCCATTTTTCATATTCATCCATCAAATTCCGAAACCACTGCACAATCTCAATTCGTGAAAATGTCTCCCGAAACCGCACCACCTGCTCGGTCTCCATGTGACAATAGGTAAGCTGCACTCCGATTTCATCCAGATTTTCATTTTCCGCCACGATATAGGCGTAGCACATTGCCTGTGCCTGATGGATAAACAACGGCTTTTCCAAATCCTGCACCGGCAGATACACGCCCTTAATCTCATCAATCACTGTCAAATCGCCATCGGTAAAAATGCCGTCCGCACGCCCTTCAATTTTCAAGGAAAAATCTTCTTCATATTCGGCGCTCTTAAATTTTTGTATTGTAAATAAAGGAACCTCGGATTCATACCCAACGCCCATACTTTTTTGTATTTTTCTGTGAATACGGCTGCCAAGCTGCATCGCCTCTACATTTCTCACACCCGCGCCGCCACTTACAATATCTCCCTCGCGGAAAACAAATTCCACTAGGTTTCTTACGGATATTTTAATCGTCTTTTCTTTGCTCATACCTATAGTATAAAACGAGGATGGCGCGGACGCAAGTGGTTAAAATACAATGTTAGTGCCAGAATAGTTGCATTTCCGCTAAAAACATGATACAGTTTAAGAAACAAATTAGAAATCTGAATTGGAGGAAATTATGGCAGATATTAATTATGAAGAATTAGAAGATTTGACACTTACCATGGAAGATGAAGACGGCACAACAACAGAGTGTGAACTTCAGTTTGTGTTTGAATATGATGGACAGGATTATGGTGCTTTTTGTGAGGCAGAGAATGAAACCGGTGAGTTTTATTTCTTCTCCATTGATGGCAGTACAAACTGGAAAGGAGAAACCGAGTTAGAAATTGCGCCGGTCGAAGATGATGCCCTGTTAGAACAGCTTGTCGATGTTTTGCAGCAGATTATTGATTCCGAGATGTCGGATATCGATGTCGAAGATGAGGACGATGCAGAAGAGGATGAAGACGACAGCGTCTGGGATGAATTTATTAATAAAAAATTAGAGGATTAAAAAAGTCCCTTTGTGCAGAGACGGGATATCGCTTCGCGATATAGTCTCTCACAAAGGGGCTTTTTTTATTTGTTTGTGTACACTTTTCATTGACTAAAATAAAGGGAAAGTTTTTTCTTGAAACTTTTTCCCCTCCCATGACAATATACTTGTGAAAGATGTCTTTTGAGCAAAAGAAAGGAAGATTCATGTGACAAAACAGGAGTTTAATGAATATGTGCAGGCGCAGGGTGCTGACATCCTTCGATTCTGCCGCATGACAACAGCGAGCAAAATAGAGGGGGATGAACTTTATCAAGATACGATGCTGAAATTGCTGGAACAATTACAGCATTTGAATGTTGATAAAAACCTCAAAAGTTACACGCTGTCTGTAGCCATCTTCCTCTGGAAAAATCAAAGAAGAAAATATGCAAGGCGAAAGCGGCTGGCATCCTTTGAAAGTTATGAAGCACAGGATGAGAGCGGCAATTTGAAAGTTATTTCGGCTGACACTAAAACACCGGAGCAAACGGTAGTGCAAAATGAAACCAATGCACTGGTGCAAAAAATGGTTTTTGATTTACCGGAAAAGTACCGCACGGTAATCGAACTATTCTACTCTGCCGATTTAAAAATTTCAGAAATTGCCACTTGTCTGCAAGTTTCAGAAAATACGGTAAAGAGCCGACTGCGCCGCGCAAAAATGATTCTTAAAAAGAAATTGGAGGCTGCCTTATGATGAATGATACTGAATTTGAAAACATCTTAAAACAAGCACTCAGACCGGATATTTCCGATGAGGAAATCCTCATAAAGGAAACTCCGTCTAGGTCAAAAAGGAGGAAAAGCACTATGAGAAAACATCGAATAATACAAAGCGCCATTGCCGCAGCCGCTTGTCTGGCACTTATTTGGGGCATTGGATATAAAACTATTAAACCGGAAAAAGCCCAGAACACAGCCGTCACAAATTCCTTTGTTGTGAAAGTCAACGCAGCAGAAATCAAACACACAAAGAAAAATCAGATGAGGGTCTATGCCAATCCCGGTTATACCTCGATGTGGTGTGACGGCGAGGCAGGCAAACAGTTTGTTTCCTACAGTATAAATGCCCCGTTGCAGTTTGAGGGAAACAACATTAAAACGGTCACATACCGCATCAATAAGGGGCATTTCTTTGTTACAAAAGCAGAACACTCCAAATATTTCAAGGAGGGCGAATTGTGCAAAGGAAGCTCTCAATTAAATTACCGTTTCTTCACCGTAAACGCAAAAGAAACACCGGAAAAACAGTTTACTGTAAGTATAACCGATGACGACTGTAAAATTTCTTCTGCCGATGCAACGGCACTTTTCGATGGAAAAGCAGAAAGCGATTCAGAATTACACGCAAGAAACAAAGCACTTGGCAATGTTACCATAACCTGCACTGCTACATTTAATGATGGAACACAGAAATCTGTAAACATCAAAGTAAAACACCAGAAATTAACAGGAGCACAAGTTCAAAATTCAAAATTTAACAAAGACAAAAAATATATCTTCGTTACCTTTGAAGTAGATGCCTAGAACAAGAAGTTCCCTTGTGAGAGACTATAACGCAAAGCGTTATCTCGTCTCTGCACAAGGGAACTCTTTTTTCTATTTCTTTTTCGGCTTTTTGCCACAGTTTGCACAATCACCATGGCATCCGGAACACATCGAGGAACCACGGTCATGCGCCACATAAGTAATCACAAAGATAGCCGCAACCACAATTAACACAAGAATCAGAACACTAATTGGATTCAAACCAATCCCTCCTTATTTGGCAGCGTTCAGCACAGCAAAATAAGCTGATTTCGCTGCATAGTCTGCTCCAAAGAGCAATGGATAACTCGTTTCTCCTTTGAAATCAGACAACCAGGAATCCCCATCAGTAAGTCCCCAGAAGGTAACACCGGTAATATTGATTTTCTGATTTCTTCTGCTGTCTACCAGCATGTTAAATAATGACTGGTATTTTGTTGCTACACTTTTCTGGTCAGCTGCTGTTCGGAATGTATTGTGAATATCTAACTCCGTCAACTGAATTTCAATCTTGCCCGGATCAATCTGGTTGTACTTCTGAATTGCTACCTTTACCGCAGCAATTGTCGGACTTGTCATGGAGTAATGAGACTGCATACCAACGCCGTCACACAAGCCTTTGTCATACAAGTCTTTTACCACCTGATAAATACGGTCTCTTTTTGCCGCTGCATACTCATTGTAATCATTTAAGAAAAGTTTCACATCTTTATCTGCATATTTACGGGCAAAAGTAAACGCATCTGTCACATAGCCGGCATCACCATATACTTTATACCAGTTGGATGATGTGCGCATCGTACCATCATCATTGACCGCCTCATTTACAACATCCCATGCATAGACAACACCCGGATAATTTTCCTGGCAGTATGTGAGAACCTTCTTAATATAGCTTTCCATTCGTTGACGCATCACATCCTTAGAAACAAGTGACTTGTCAACATTATAATCTTTATGGAAGAACCATTCCGGCGTCTGACTGTGCCATACAAGCGTATGTCCACGCAGTTTTAATCCGTTATCACTGGCAAGTTTCAATACTTTCTGAAGAATTTCTTCATTAATCAAAACATTGGTGTCGGTTCCGCGTGTCTGATTTTCTTTGCTCAGAAGTGACTCCGGTTTCATCTGGTTTTCCATTGTAATCGAATTAAACTGATTGGTAATCAGTGCCTTCGCTTTTGCGTAGGCTCCGGCTCCCTCAAGCTGCCACGTATTCACCGCTGCACCAATCTTAAAATCTTTGATGTAAGCGGTCTTTAACGTATCACTAAGCACCGGTGCTTTTACCGTAACTTTTACCTTGATGCGCTTGCCGCTGTAGGTCTTTGCACGAACCGTCGTTTTTCCGACATACTGACCGGTTACAACACCTTTGCTTGTAACGGTAGCCACTTCCGGATTGTAAGACTTCCACATCACTTTGTCGTTTGATTTCTTTGGTGAAACTACACCGGTCAATTTCACAGAATCAAATTTATTTAAAACAATGGAATTGACACTCTTTTTGTCTTCGTCCACAATACGAAGTTTCTTTGCCCCCTGCAAAACCGTAACACGGCACTTTAATTTCTTCTTTTTTCCACGGTAGGAAACGGTTGCTGTTATGGTTGCTTTTCCTTTTTTCTTTGCCTTCACTTTACCACGTGAAGAAACACTCGCAATCTTTTTCTTGGATGAACTCCAGCGCACCTTTGCCTTTCCTTTATTTTTCACCTTCAGCGTAACCGATTTTCCGGTTGCCAAGGTAACCGATTTCACATTTAATTTTCCCTTTACAGACGCCTGTGCCTGTTCTGATGCTGTCAGCCCTGCCACTTCAAACATCATTACTCCGGCAAGCACATAAGCTATTGCTTTTTTCACCTTCATCTACCTCGCTTCTTATTTATTTTATTCCTCAGAGCCGGCGAAATTTCATATAAAAATGGTGACGGCTCCGCCTCTTTATGGAAACGCTCTTTCACAAATGACAGATGCAAATATGTTTTTGCACGTGTCATTGCCACGTAAAGCATACGTCTTTCTTCTTCTAAATTTCCCTCTTGAACAGCCTTGCGGTACGGTACAATATCCTCATTTAATGTCGGCACAAACACAACCGGAAATTCCAAGCCTTTGGAGGCGTGCATCGTCATCAATGAAACACCCGGTTCTTCTTTGACCTGCTGCTTCTTCTGCTCCTGCCGTATTTCCTCCAGCGTATCCCCGTAATTTTCTACAAAAGAAAGGAACTCCGGAATGCTCTTTTTGTCGCGTGCCATCTCCTGCATTTCATCCAGCACATCAAACCAGTCATCGGCATTTACATTTCTCTCATCGGCATAAGTCTTCAAAAATTCATCGTAACCAATGCCTTTTCGTATAAAATGAATTGCCGCATAGGGTGAAAGCGATGCCAGATTTTTTAAATCATACTCAAAATTCCAGATTCGCTCTTCCATCCACTCCTGATTTTTCACCGCATAATAGGCACGGAGTTTATCAAAACTTACTTCTGATTCTGTAAAAGCCGTACGGCTTAAGTATCTGACCGGGCGGTTTGCAATCTTTAAAAATTTCTCACGGCTCCGGTTTCCAAGTGCAAGCTGCAAATAGCACATAATATCTTTTGCCATCCAAGTATCAAATAAATTCGGAAGATTTTCCCGCATGGTAAATGGAACTCCATGTTCCATCAGTTTCCCAGCTAGCAAACGCATCTGCATATTCGTCCGAAATAACACCGCCATCTCCTGATACGCAATGCCTTCTTTCTGATACATCTGTATCTGTGCCACAATCTTCTCTGCTTCATCCGGTAAATTCTCGCATTTTTTCATATGCACCGGCTGTTCCTTGCCCTTGTTTGCAACAATATGTTTTTCGTACCGTTCATTATTTTTTCCAATCAGCCGTTCTGCCGCTTTCATAATCTCATCCGAACAACGGTAATTTACGCCAAGCACAATCTGTTTTGTGTCCGGGAAGCGTTTCGGGAAAGAAAGCATGATACCCGGCTTAGCACCGCGGAATCCATAGATTGACTGGTCATCATCCCCGACAATAAACAGATTATTCTCCGGTTCTGCCAACATACAAACCGTCTCGTACTGCAAACGGTTGATATCCTGAAATTCATCAATCAGTAAATACCGAAACTGTGCCTGCCAGCGTCTGCGGATATCTTCTCTCTCTTTTAGAAGCTGATATGTATATACTACCATATCATCAAAATCAAGACAACGGTGTCTTTGTAGTTTTTCCTGATATCCCCGGTACATTTTCTGAAAAATTTCAGCAGAACACGCCGAGGAAAAATAGCAGTCTATTTCGATTCCTTCCCCTTTTACACGGCTGATTTCTTTTTCAATATCGGAAAGGAATTCCTTTTTATCGTCCACCCCGTATCCGGTTTCATTGAGTGTTTCTTCTAGAAAACGGTATTTTAATGCCGGAGTTGCAATGTCTTTTACCTCATAATGATACGCCAGCCGCAAAATCTGAAAAAAAACAGAATGGAACGTTCCAAATCTGACTGGCAGACGCCGTCCACCCGTCAGCATTTCAAAACGTTCCTTCATCTCCACTGCCGCTGCTTTTGAAAATGTTACAACAAGAATTTGTTCCGGCTTAACTCCATATTCATCAATCAATGCTTTCACACGATTGGTAATAACATAGGTTTTTCCTGCACCGGGACCCGCTAATACCATAGCAGGTCCATCCCGGTGCATAATTGCCTCTTTTTGTTCTTTATTGCACTCCATTAAGCAACTCAATTCCTTTTCTAATTCGCTTTAATGACTCTTCTTTTCCAAGAATGTCCATAATCTCATAAGCACCACCCGGTGTCATCTGTTTACCGGAAACCGCTGTACGAAGCGGCCACAGTGCCAATCCATTCTTACATTCTTTTTCAGCCACATAATCTTTTACTACTTTTTCTACATTCTCAAATGAGAAATCCGGTAATGCTTCTAATCGTGGAAGCATCTCGTTCAATACTTCCAATGAATTTTCACTGTTTGTTTTCATTTTCTTATGAGTGTACATCGCCACATCATATTCCGGCAATTCTTCAAAGAAATCAATCTTCTCTGTAATATCCGGGAATACTTCAATTCGTGTTTTTACCAAATCCGCAATTTTTTTCAAATCCAAATCTTTGGTAATCACTTTTTTGATAATCGGAAGTGCATGTTCATAATACGCATCATCGGACATCGCCTTGATATATTCACCATTCATCCAGCGAAGTTTCACAATATCAAATACTGCCGGTGATTTATTAATTCTATGATAGTCAAACACTTCTTCCAATTCCTTCAAGCTGAAAATCTCACGGTCATCCGCCGGACTCCAGCCAAGTAAAGCAACATAGTTTACAATTGCTTCCGGCAGAAAACCAAGTTCTACCAAATCCTCAAAGGAAGAATCACCACGGCGTTTGGATAACTTTTTATGCTCCTCATCCGTAATAATCGGACAATGAATATAGGCTGGCACTTCCCATCCAAAAGCCTCATACAGGCGATTGTACTTCGGTGCGGAAGACAGATACTCATTTCCACGGACAACATGTGTAATCTCCATCAAATGGTCATCAATTACATTGGCAAAGTTATAGGTTGGATAACCATCTGACTTAATCAGAATCATATCATCCAATTCATCATTTGGTGCTGTAATTTTTCCATAAATTACATCATCAAAGGATGTTTCTCCTTCCGTCGGGTTGTTCTGGCGGATAACATACGGCACACCTGCTGCCAGATTTGCCTCAATTTCCTCTTTGGTCAAGTGAAGACAATGTTTGTCGTACTTTGCAGCCTTTTCCCCTCTTGCTTCTGCTTCATCATGAAGTTTCTGCAGTCTTTCCTTTGTACAAAAACAGTAATAAGCCTCTCCCTTTTCTACGAGTTTTTTCGCATACTCAAGATATATACCGGTTTTTACACGCTCGCTCTGTACATAAGGGCCATAGCCGCCATCTTTGTCCGGACCTTCGTCATGCTTAAGTCCTGCCTGGTCCATCGTTTTATAAATCAAATCAAGAGCACCTTCAACATAACGCTCCTGATCGGTATCCTCAATACGTAGAAGGAAATCTCCGCCTTCATGTTTTGCAATCAAGTACTCATATAACGCTGTTCTTAAATTGCCTACATGCATTTTACCGGTCGGGCTCGGTGCATATCTTGTTCTAATTTTTTTACTCATTGTCTTCGTTCTCCTTTAATCTTATTACATCTGGTCTAAATATGCTTTCAGACACGCAACGGTGCCATCAATTCCGCACAAGTCACTACGGATAGCAAAATCATAATTAAGCACGTTATCCCAGCGTTCACCAGAGTGATACTTATAATAGTTCGCTCTGCTTTTATCTTTTTTCATAACCATTTCTGCTGATTTTTCTTTCGGAATTCCCTCTACCTCAATCGCACGTTTAATGCGGAAATCGAGTGTTGCGCGAATAAACAGATTGACTACATTTTCCTGATTTTTCAAAATGTAATCCGCACATCTGCCAACAATTACGCAAGGACCTTCTTTTGCTACATTGCGAATCACCTTCGACTGCGCTAAGAAAATACGGTCATCTAACGACAAACCGGAAAATCCGACATCCTGACTGGAAAATACATTCATTCCCATCGCAATGGAATAAAGCAGACTGTTGCTTGCTTTATCTTCTGCGCGCTCAAAAGCCGCCTCTGCAAAACCGGTGTCTTTTGCCGCACGAGAAATGATTTCATTATCATAAAATGGAATTCCATAAGCCTCTGCTAACTTCTTTCCGATTTCTCTTCCCCCACTGCCAAACTGTCTTGTAATCGTAATTATTTTATTCATGATAATCCCCGCCTTTCTGTTAAAAAGAACTCTTTTTTATACTTTCTATTTTACCATTTTAGCAGAGATTCGCAAGCGGTTTTTGTGCTTTAGGGACTTATATTCTGTTAAAAAAAGTTATCAATTCCGTCCGCAATTCCCTTGACAATCTTCTTCTGATAAGAAGCTTTTGCCATCTTTCTATCCTCGCTTGGATTACTCATAAAGCCCATTTCCACAATTGTAACCGGAACTTTACACCAGTTGATGCCTGTCATGCTGTTCGTGTACATAACACCACGGTTCTTTGCTCCTGTCGTTTTACACATTGCTTTTAAAACCTTTTTGGAGAGTTTCTGGCTTGCCTTACGGTTTGCTTTTGTCATGTAACGGTTATTAGACGCCGGTGCTATCGTCAGTGCCCCTTTGACACTCGAACTTCCCGCACTGTTTGCGTGAATTCGGATAAAAGCGTCCGCTTTGTATTTGTTCGCTACTTTAGCACGCTGCACATTTGACATGCGGACATTATTTTTTGTACGCACCATGATTACTTTATAGCCACGATTTACCAATTCTTTCTGTAACTTTTTAGCCACCTGAAGATTCAATTTATATTCCGGCAGATGTGTCACACAGCCACTCGCTCCTCCGGTCACCTTTGCCTTTCTCTGACTTGAGCCCGGTCCAATCGGCTCCGTTGCACTCATCGCACGAATCTGGTGTCCTGCATCAATTACAATCACTTTCTGTTTTTCTTCTGCCTGTGCTGTCTTTGTCTTTGCTGCTCCCGTCACACAAAGGGATAACAAAAGCACTGCTGACAAACACATAGAAATAATTCGTTTCATCCTGTTCCTCCTATTTTGCTGCTTATCCATTTTCTTAATTTTTTTCGTGATACAAAAGCCTTGTACCGCATAAAAAAGTGTATCATATCACGCCCTATCTGTAAAGAAACATCGACAGCGTATCACGCCACTCATTTTCCTTAAAACAAGAAAATGCTGTACAGCCGATTTCATCGTCTATACAGCATCTATATGACATGCGGAGTATGGGACTTGAACCCACACGCCCTACGAGCACATGATCCTTAGTCATGCCTGTCTGCCAATTCCAGCAACTCCGCATTTTCGCTAACAATCACTGCCAACGAATAATATATTACCAAAAAACAAAACCAATGTCAATCATTTTCTGAAATAATTTTTATTTGAATGCATATTGCATAAAAGTATAAAAGGCACGATCCCAGCACCTGTCATCATGACCGGTTCCTTTTACTTCCAAAAACATATTATTTAACCCAAGCAAATCACACTGATTAACAAATCTTCTTGCACTATCATCCATCATATGGTCCTGCTGTCCGGTGATAAAGAAACACAACTTAATCTGACTGTTCAGACGATTGGCATCCTCTTGTGTCGTTACAATCGTCTGCTTGGTTGAAGCAAATGGTCCAGCCGAGAAGAATCCCATATACTGGAACAAATCCGGATGTTTTAGCCCCAGTTCAATGGCTTCTCCACAGCCCATAGACAGCCCGCACACACCTGTATGAGCAGCGCCTTTTTTTACCGGATAATTTTTTTCCATATACGGAAGTAAATCATAAATCACTTCATATTCGAACAAATAACAGTTACTCCACGAATTCTGAACAACCGGATTAGGCTCTGTATTTGGATATGTTTTACTTTTATCATAGTTAATGTTGCCATTCGGAAATACTACAATACACTCTTCCGCCTCTTTCGTATCATACAAATAGTCCATAATATTGTTTGCATGACATCCGGCTCCGGCTGAAGTCTTTCTTCCGCAAGTCCAATAATCCTCATTTTGTCCGCCACCGTGCAGACAGAACAACAAATTATATGTCTTATTTTTAGGATCATAATCCGGTGGAAAATAAATCTTGGCATGCCCTTCGCCGCTTTCACGGTATTGGGAAGGATATGTAAAATCCGATACCTCGCCATGTGCAATATCTTCTTTATAGAAATTATAACCATCCTCCGCAACAAATTCATCCGTTACACAAAGTTTATAAGTTTCTTTTTTTGTATCATCTGCCTTTGATGTCAAAATGAGAGTACACTTTCCAATGTGCAGAGGTTTTATCTTTCCTCTTGCATCAATAATTGCTACATAATTATTCGACGTAGAAACATTATAATCCGTAATGACTCCCTCCGACGGTTTTACTTCTTTCTTCACATCAAGGGTACTTCCAAGTTCTACTGTATAATCGGCCTTATATGTAATTTCTACCGGCGTAGGCGATGGTGTTTTCGTTGCGCGCGGTGTTCCTTTAGGCGTAGCACTTGGTGTTGCAGTCGGATCAGTTATTACCGGCTTTACAGTTGCCGTTGGTGCAGGCTGCTGTGTATTTGCTGCCGGTGCAGATGGTTGTATCTGCTTATTGATTGTCTTCTTTTTTGATACAACCCTCACTTTGCAAACTGCCTTTTTCTTTTTTCCTTTGTATTTAACAGTCACGGTAATCGAAGCCTTTCCAGGCTTTTTTGCTTTGACAAGTCCTGTTTTATTTACTGACACCACCGAGCGCTTTGACGATGAAAAAGAAACTTTCGCCTTTGCCGGTTTCTTTTTCACTTTCAATCGAAATCTTTGTCCGGTCTTTAGCGATAGTGTTTTTTTATTAAGCGTCACACTAATCTTTTTTGCTGCAGATTTTGATGATGCCATGCTGCTTTGGAACGGACTGGCTGCTGTACTTACCAAAAGTGCGATAAGTACTGCTTTCGCTGTCATTTCTTTGTTTCTGCTTTTCATTCCAACATTTCCCCTTTACATATAATTTTGCATTAATTTATTTTAATACCTGATAATATTTTATCTATAATTAAAAACCCGGTCAATGTATTATGCTTGCAAAAAACTGACACATACTATATACTTAGCCTTAAGAAATTGATGAACAGAATGGAGAAGAATCATGAATGTAACAAAACCCAGTGTAGAAATTATTGATATGAAAGATTACGATGAAATGATTCGTAAAATAGAGAAAATCGGACGTGTATGCTACAAGAGCGAGGGAAATATTACGGAAGAGTCCGCGGAACGTTTTATCCGCAATATTTTGAAAAGAGGACATGAATCTGTCATCGAACATGAGGCTGTTACAGTCCGTATGATTTGTGACCGCGGTATTACCCATGAAATTGTACGCCACCGCATTGCCAGCTACAGTCAGGAAAGTACACGTTACTGTAACTACTCCGGTGACAAATTCGGCAACGAAATTACTGTTATCGATATCGCCGGTGGATTTTCTTATGATTTAAACAACGAAACTGATTTACAGAAATACGAAGCATGGATGCGCGCCATGGAAAATGCAGAGAAATCTTACTTTGAGCTGATTGAACTGGGTGCCACACCACAGGAAGCCCGTTCGGTACTTCCAAACAGTTTAAAGACAGAAATCGTCGTGACAATGAATCTTCGCTCCTGGCGTAACTTCTTCCGTCTGCGTTGTGACTCCCATGCACATCCACAGATGCGCGAAGTAGCAAATATTGCCCTCGACTTATTCAAAAAAAGACTCCCTATCTTCTTCGATGATATTGACTAATATTATGAGGAGGGGCCCGCGAAGCGGGAGGAGTCCTGATAATTAATATTATGAGGAGGGGCCCGCGAAGCGGGAGGAGCCAACAAGTTTAGAACCGACAAAAAAACAACGCTTTCTCATCAATTGAAGGAAAAGCGTTGTTTTATTTGCGTTTGTTTCCATTACTATTTTATTTTCTACAACTCTTTTTGACTGATTTCGTGCATAGCGTTGCATTTCAGGACGTCCTTAGAAAAATTTTCTCTTAAATATGCAACTCTTTTTGACTTTTAAGACAAATAACGTTGTCTCACTGAAAGAATCCACAGATTTTACGATGCCAGCCAAATCGAACCAACAAACACTGCTGCCATAATCACGGCACTGCAAACCGTTGCCAAAAACGACATTACAATCTTCTTGGCAGCACCGTCTACTTCTACCGACTGCAAAAGGGCAAAGTTTAATGCCCATGAAAAAACTGTGCAGGCACAGGTAACAGTAACCATCGTGGTAAACTGTGAGAAATCACCATCGAGAAGAACAATTCCAAGGTCCATTACGCAAATAAAAGCAAGGACAAAGAACAACAAATTGATATTTTTATCTGTCCACTTCGAAAACAACGCATTGACAAAGCACAAACCTCCGGCGGTCATCAAGGTAAACGGAATCTGAGAAAGTCCCTCTACCGGATGAGAAAACCAGTTCATGACAAAACCAACGAGGAGAAACGCCAAACCAATGATGCATTTTTTTCCATTGCCAAGCCAGTTGTTTACAAGTGTCCATAATTCTTTAAGTTGTTTCATTTCTTTTATTCTTCCTTTATCCAATCATATTTTACACAAGCTGCACACACAATTCTATAAACCTGCGCAGTCTAACAGTTCTCTCACGTGCCTAACGCCAATAAGTTTAATTTTTTGGGTATCAAGATTGCCCGCTTTTTCAATAGAGGCACGGTTACTCTCCGGCAGCACACACACCGTGTAGCCCGTTTTGATTGCCTCTGTTACACGACGCTCCGCCTGTGATACCGCACGCACCTCACCAACCAGTCCGACCTCACCAAACAAAAGCATGCCGTCTTGGAGACTCCGGTTATGATAACTCGACAAAAGTGCCGCCACAAGTGCAAGGTCTAACGCCGGTTCAACAACTCTCATGCCGCCGGCTACATTTACATAGGCATCGCAGTCTGCCATCCGCACGCCCATTCGCTTTTCCAGTACCGCCATCAAAAGATTCACACGGTTATAATCTGTCCCTACCGCCGTACGCCTTGGCATCGGGAAACTGGTCTGGCAGACGAGAGCCTGAACCTCCAGAAGAAATGGCCGGCTGCCTTCCATCGTACAGGCAACCACAGAACCGGCTTCATTTGGGAGACGTCCCTGCATCAGATATTCCGAAGGATTTGGCACCTCCACTAAGCCCTGATTCTGCATTTCAAAAACACCGACTTCGTTTGTCGAACCAAAACGGTTTTTGACACCCCGGAGCATCCGGTACATCGCCGTTTTATCACCCTCGAAATAAAGCACCGTATCCACCATATGCTCTAACATTCTCGGACCAGCCACATTTCCTTCTTTCGTCACATGACCGACAATAAAAATCGTAATATTTTGACTTTTTGCCAGCTGCAAAAGTATCGAAGTAATTTCGCGCACCTGGCTTACACTGCCGGGTGCCGCATCCACACTTTCCTCAAAAACGGTTTGAATCGAATCTACAATCAACACCTCCGGCTTCACCTCATCCACCGCCTGTAAAATGGTACCGATACATGTCTCTGAAAACAAATACAAATCATCCGTAAATTTGCCAATCCGCTCGGCACGTAGTTTAATCTGTCTTGCCGATTCCTCACCGGAGACATAAAGCACTTTCGTACCTTCAGCGGACACCAGACGGCACATCTGCAAAAGCAGAGTGGATTTTCCGATTCCCGGATCACCACCTACCAAAATCAAAGAGCCCGGTACGATACCACCGCCTAAAACCCGGTCCAATTCTTTCATACCGGTCGGTCGTCTGCACTCTTTCTGCGTCTCAATCTCATTCATTTTAGCAGGCTTTGCTGCCATCGGCACAGAGCGGCGTCCGCCACTTAAAGAAGTCCTTCCCCGCTTGCCATTAGCAGGTGCTTCCACCATCGTATTCCACTCATGGCATGCCGGGCACTGTCCAACCCACTTTGAGGACTCACAACCACATTCCTTACAAAAAAATACTGTCTTTTCTTTCGCCATAGTCACCTTTCCCACGATATAATGTGCAGAAGCACCGGCAAATTCTTGCCGGTGCCCAAAAATCACTTCATTTCCTTTTCCGAGGTATCCATACTTATCAGCACTTTACAATCTTAACGCTGGATTTCGCGCCTTCGTTCAAAGATAAACTCGCATTGAGTTTGCCTCCGACATTTGTCGGGATTCTTCCTGCCGACACACCATCAACAACCAATTTATACTCGGTGGATGGTTCCATCTCAAGCGTGAAACTGATATCGCTTGGTGCTTCTACTTCAAACTCAACCACATCCGGATTACCCTTAAACTTTGTTACAGTAGAACCCGGTACCGATTCATACACTAACGTACCATTCTTCTCCAATTTGGTAATTTCCTTAAAGGTCTTGATTTTGTAGGTTGCACCCTCGAATGCAAAATCCGATTTTTTCGTCTTCGTATCCAGCAAATAATTGCCAAAGCTTAACGTCCCATCCGCATCTTTGCGAATCAATTCTTCTACTACGCCCATCTTGTGATTCCTCCTTCGTTCACTCGTTGACGCCTTTTCATTGCAGCATCTTTTTTATACTTCAAGTATACAATATTTCGACTTATTTTGCCATTACTTTTTTGTGATTTTTTCTTCACTTTTTCTCATCCGCAAAAGTCTTCTTTTTTACTACAATTTTCTTCTTCGTTCCTTCACAAGAAAGCGAAACATCCACCGTATCTCCGATAGAAATATCTCCCATAAGCACAGCCTCTGCCAAAACGTCCTCAAGTTCGGTCTGCAAAGCACGGCGGATTGGTCTTGCGCCGTAATCTTTATCAAAGCCTTTATCGGAAATAAAATCAACCACATCGTCTGCTATGCAAAGTTCCATATCCATCTGGTTTTTCACTCGTTTTGCAAACTGCTTTAACATAATCTTTGTAATATCTTTTATATTTTCCTTATTAAGGGCATGGAAAACAATCATTTCGTCCACACGGTTAATGAACTCCGGCTTGAAAATATGTTTCACTTCTTCCATCACGCCTTCCTTCATCTTCTTGTATTCCTCCTCGCTCGTCTTCACCTGTCCAAAGCCAAGTGTTTTTGGAGAAATAATCCGGTTTGCGCCGGCATTTGATGTCATAATGATAATCGTATTTTTAAAATCCACCTTTTTGCCGTGGGCGTCCGTAATGTGACCATCCTCTAACACCTGCAAAAGCATATTAAAGACATCCGGATGTGCCTTTTCAATTTCGTCAAACAAAAGAACCGAATACGGCTTTCTGCGAACCTTTTCGCTGAGCTGTCCGCCCTCTTCATAACCAACATATCCCGGAGGTGAACCAATCATTTTCGACACGCTCTGTTTCTCCATGTACTCCGACATGTCAACGCGAATCATATCTTTTTCCGAACCAAACACAGCTTCTGCCAAAGCCTTGCTAAGTTCTGTTTTTCCGACACCTGTAGGTCCTAAGAATAAAAATGAACCAATCGGACGTTTCGGGTCTTTTAAGCCCACGCGCCCCCTGCGAATTGCACGGGCCACAGCCTTAACAGCATCATTTTGTCCAACGACACGCTCATGCAAAATGGCATCCAGTTTTTTGAGTCTCTCTTTTTCCGCTTCCTCCATCTGTTCTACCGGAATGTGTGTCCACTTGGCAACCACCTGGGCAATGTGAGATGGCAGAATTTTATCTTTTTTCTGTCGCTGTTCCTGTTTTAATTCTTCTTCTTTTTCTATTTTCTTTTCTAACTTCTTTTCCGCAGCAAGCAGCTCTCTCACGCGCTCTAAGTCACCGGCAATCAAAGCCTGCTCTTTCTGCTCATACAAATCTTCCCGCTCTTTTTCATATTCCTGCGTGCGGTCAGACTGTGCATAAACAGTCTGCAAATGGAATTTGGCAGATGCCTCATCAATCAAATCAATCGCCTTATCCGGCAGATAACGGTCATTCAGATAGCGCTCCGACAACTGGACTGCTGCCTCAATGGCTGCATCTGTAATTTCCACTTTGTGAAATTCCTCATAGCGGCTTCTAAGCCCCTTTAACATGCTAATCGTCTGAACAGCAGATGGTTCTTCAATGACAACCGGCTGGAAACGGCGTTCTAAGGCAGCATCTTTTTCAATATGCTTACGGTACTCTTCTCTCGTTGTCGCACCTATCACCTGAATCTCACCACGCGCCATCGCCGGTTTCAAAATATTTGATGCGTCAATTGCTCCTTCTGCGCCGCCGGCACCAATAACGGTATGCAGTTCGTCGATAAAAAGTAAAATATTTCCTGCCGCTTTCGTCTCGCGAAGAGCACGTTTAATCCGCTCCTCAAATTCGCCACGGTATTTCGAACCGGCAACCATGCCGGACAAATCCAATGTAAGAATTCTTTTTTGTTCCAATGTATCCGGCACCGCACCATCCACAATACGGGATGCCAGTCCTTCCACAATTGCTGTCTTACCAACACCCGGCTCACCAATCAAACACGGATTATTTTTCATGCGCCGGCTGAGAATTCCAATCACACTCTCAATCTCATCGTCACGATTTAATACAGGATCCAGTTTTCCGTCCTTTGCATACTGCGTCAAATCTCTGGCATACTGGTCTAACGTCGGAGTACCCGAATTTTTCTTGTTGCGGGAACGGCTGGCAATCAGTTCATTTTTTGCCTGTACCATATCACCGCCGGTCGTGAGAATAATGTCTGTATAAAGCTTCTGAATTGGCGCACCTGACGCTAGCAAAATCTTATACGCCACACATGACGTGTCTTTTAAAATTGCCAACAGCATATGCTCCGTTCCGGTCTCTTTTAACTGCATTTTCCCGGCTTCCTCTGCCGCCGCCAGTAAAAGTGCCTCCAGTTTCGGCGAAGTCTCACCCCGCAAAGGCTCTATTTCGACAACATCCGACATACCGCAGTATTCACGAACTTCTATGTCTAACCGCTCTTTATCCATGCCATTTTCTTTTAAAACTTTTGCTGCCACACCAGGTGCCGCACTAAGACCGAACAAAAGATGTTCGCTTCCGACAATCCTCTGTCCCATACGAATGGCAAATTTAGCAGCTTTATTCAACGCTTTTTCTGCTTCCGTAGTAAACTGTCTACTCATAATGATTCTCCATTTCGATATCCTTCATATTGGTTATAAATTTCGTCCACTAACTTGTGTACATCTTCACGCGATACATTTTTACAAATCGCCTGTGCTAAAATCAAATCCATTGTCTGCGCCAGTTCCATGCGCGCTTTAATTTCATCCACATCAACCGCCACAATTGCACCGTGACGCCTGTCAAGCTGCAGATATCCTTCTTGTCTGAGCATCGCATATGCCTTATTTACCGTGTGCATATTAATCCCAACCGTCTCTGCCATATCACGGACGGAGGGAAGATTTTCCCCTTCTCTTAACTCTGCCTTAACAATCGCATAAACAATCTGATTTCTAAGCTGGAGATACAATGCTTCATCACTGTTAAAATCAATGGATATATACATTTTTTATTTCCTCCTTTGTTCTATCCGCAGTATAACAGATAGCCTCTTAAAAATCAAGTTCCTTCCCTTTTTTATCCCGGCGCTTCATCGCCATCTTAAGCATGGCAATCAAAAGGCTCAATACCGTAACAATCAAAACAATAATCACTGCCATAAGGACTGTCGTGGAAATCGGAAATGAGCCGCCCTCTCCTGCCGTTTCACCCTTATTCACGCGTTCTACCATCGTTCCGGTATATTTCTGAATCGTCTGCTCCGTGCGGTCATACTGGTAAAGTGCCGCATCCCCGCCTTTGGGTTTCAGATACAAAAGCAGATAATTGTTATCCAAATCATGTTCCATCGTAAAAGCCGGCACCGTAACACCGGAAAGCACAACGGACGATTGAATATATCCTTCCGGCACCCGCTCTAAATCATCGGGATTTGCAACCTCAAATTCATAAGAATTTTTGATAATCTTTTTATCCCCTTTCTGCTCGACCACAAATCCAACAGACTGCGTTGTATCTGCCTCATCTTCCCGGCTCTCGGTCTCTTCCTTTGTTTCTTTCGTAACCATCACTTTATATTCTCTCACACTGCCATCTTCCGCCGTCACAACAAACGATACATCATTATTTCCCTCAGAAAGATTCTCGCCGCCACGCACCGAAACTCTCGCTTTCTCATCCTGAAGCGCATACGAATAATACAAAAAATCCGAATTAGCATCTACTGTCGCCTCATAAGCCGTAACTTCCGGCGAAAACTCCGGCGTCATCGAAACAGCGTCAAGTTTCAGCGTTTTCAGACGATTTTCTTTGGATTTTACCGGCGGTGCCGTCACTACCGGAACATTTGTTGCCTTCGGTGTAGTTTGTACCTCAGTATTTCCCGTCTTTTTCTTCTTTTTCACAACCGAAACCGCCACCTGGTTACTCCACATGGAAAATTTTTCGCCGCTTGCATTTGTCACCGATATATCTCCGTCTGCCCGGATTATCGTGGTTCCTTTTTTCTTTGCCTTGAATTGCAGGGAAAAGGTCTTTTTCGGCACTTCGGCCGTATTTCCCGTAGAGGCAATTTCCAGCATGCCATTTCCGCCGCTTACCTTTTTGCCACCGGAAAGAAAAGTTAAAATCGAATCATCATAGGAAAGACGGAACGAAACATCCGCAAAGGACTCGGCAGACGCCACCTGACATACTACCGTCACCTGACTTCCCTTGCTTACCGTCTCTGACAGTGCCGATAACTGCAGCGAACCGCTCGCCGCCTTTGCCGTAACCGGCAGACAAAATGCCATCATAAGTATCAAAATAATTCCTGCTGTCATTCTTTTTTTCATCGTATCGTCCCTTCCCTTTCTTGTCCTTTTTATTTAGGCATTGGGCTGTTTGCCGCCGGCATATTTTCATAAACCGGAATTGAAAATACCAATGGAGATTTGTCCATCATACCGGCATATGCCTTTTTCGTCTTAATCGATTCTTCATACGCCGCTTCCACATTTGTCATGTACTGATGGGAATAGCGTTTATAACTTGTCACGTTAAATTTTTCAAGATAACACGTATTTTGCCCCTTGGCAATATAGCCGGAACTTATGTACTGCGCGCCGCCGACAATCGAACGGTATGGGTCGGTCCAAGGTCTTAAATAGGTACCCGCCTTTTTATTACTCGCCCACTTCAGTCCGTTTAACACCGGTGTACTGCTGCTAGTCGCACCAATATTATAAAAATTATAAATTCCCGGATAGGAAGATACCGTACCGGTAACTGCCGTACTCGTTGTTGTCGCACTTGTCACGACTTCCTGTTTGACACGGCTAGCCAGATGATAAGGACTTGCCTTGCTAATCTTCGCTGCCTCCATGAATGCAGTCACATAATACATCGTTTTCGCCGCACCGGTGTTTACATCCGTATAGGAAAACTTCTTGTTGTAAAATGGTGTGTTGGACAAAATTGTATTGACACCGGATTTTGTCTGGTACTGCGACTGATATTCCAGTAACTCAAACATGTAAATACTTCGATCATTTAAATAGTTTCTGGGATCCATAAAATATGCCACCGCAGCTTTCGATGCAGCAACCCATGTGCTTCCGTCAAATACCTTCCACTTGCCGGTAGATGCATCGTATGCATCTTTTTCGGTTGACTTCCATGCCTTTGCTCTCGCATTGGAAATCAGGTTCACACCCGTTTTCGATTCCTCCGTTACAGCCGTATTCCAGTCAAGACCGGTTTTATAGGCTTTAAACTGCCAATACGGATATGCCGAATGAAGTGCACGTAAACTCTGTTTATACGATTCCGGAAATCCTTCATTTTTCATTGCCTGCTCAAACTGCGCATCGCTCATGGCAACTACCGCAACTTTTTTCGTCACCGGTTTCTTTGCAAGTTTTACATATTTCGCATTGGAATATCCGGTATAAGTCTTTCCCTTGTAGTTAAAACGCAGTTTATACCATCTGGTACTCTTTACTGCCACATCACTTACAATCGTAACTGCCGCTTTCTTGGCAATGGATACTTTTTTCCCGCCTACCTTTTTATATGCTGAACCGGTTCCTTTCTTTTTACGGATATTCGCCGCCTTTTTCACATTGAAAATCTGTGCATATATACCTTTGCCCGCTGTCAGTTTCACATATTTATTCTGCAGATATGCCTTCCTTTTTTTCTTTTTATATGTAAAAGAAACATGGAACCATTTTTTCCCTTTCAGCGTCTTTTCACCAATTACTTTTATTTTCTTTCCCTTTGCAAGCGACATTTTTTTCCTGCCAACCTTATAAACACTCTTTCCATTTGCTTTGTAAAGCTTGGATTTTTTCAGCACCTTTGCACCCACTGAAACCGGCCGGTAGGATGTCTCATAGCGATAGGTAATTGTTGGTTCTGATGTAGATGCCGGCGTTACTGTCGGTGCAGGTACCGCAGTCGACGCCTGTTCAATCGCAATATAATTGGAACTGACAAAGCCTGTCAAAGTCGTGTTATCCTTTACAAAACTAACCTGATACCAGCCTGACAATTTCTCCAAAATAGTCACTTTATCTTCTTTCGCCAACAAAACATTGGCATTGTTATACTGTAAAATATCATAGGAAGTACCTGCCCCCGTGCGTACATTCAATGACGATGCCGTCACAATTCCCGTCTGGTTTGCCGCCAGTGAATTACCGCTGCGAAAAAACACCAGTCCACATAAAATTGTCATTCCTAAAATGGTGTAAAAGACTTTCCGGTTCATCGAATCTCTCCTTCTCATGCTTGTACAATTACATAAATGCGCTCGCTGGTTTCATTTGGCATCTGTTTCATATCTTCATCCAGAAAAGAAACCAACGCAAGCCCATTTTTCTCAATCAGTCGTTTTAATGTGTCCATATCATAGGCACGCTGGTAATGCGCTTCCTCCGTGCGCTCATACAGTTCGGAATCTGCCTGTTTTCTAAAAATTGTGAGCATATATTCGTTAATATCCTGATCTTCATAAAAATAGTTTTCCCAGATATAACTGACTTCCTCATCCTGCTCAACCCATGTCTGGTTGCCGATGATGTTTCGGTAACAGTACGCCGTCTTCAAATCGAAAATGAAATAACCGCCCGGTTTAACATACGTTTTCACCCGGCTAAAAAGTTTATTCATTTCCTCCTCATGAAGCAGATAATTCACGGAATCGCACACACTGAGCATCACATCTACCGGGCCGTCCAATTCCATTTCTTCCATGTTCTGATGCAGATACAAAATATCGGAACCGCTCTCTTCCTGCTTCTGCTTCGCAATCGCAAGCATATCCACCGATTTATCCAGACCAATCATGTCATATCCGGCAGCCGCAAATTTCTCCGTCATTACGCCGGTACCGCATCCCAGTTCACAGATTCTTCCGTTCAAAGCGCCCCTCTCATGCAAATACTGCAAAAGATTTTCAAACCATGTCTCATAGGGAATATGATTCATCATATGGTCATATACATTGGCAAATCCTTCATACATCATCTCAATATCCTCCTAACATTCAATTGTCTCACTCAGTGAGAACGAATACAACAGGCATTTTACCACCTTTTTTCCTGTCATTTTTTCCAGTGCATCCCGGTATAACTCCATCTGTCTCCGATAACGCGATATAAGCACCTTTTCATCCCCGGGCTTAAGCGAATCGGTTTTGTAATCCATGAGCACAATTCCGTCATCGGTCTCATAATATCCATCAATGATTCCCTGAACCAAAACTGTCTCATCTTCCCCGCGTTCATCAAACAAATCACGTGCCGGATACCCCATAACAAACGGCTGCTCTCTGTGGAGACGTCCTTCCTTTTGTGCTTGTCGCATTTTTCTTCCTAACGTCGAGTCAAAAAAAGCTGACAGCCGTCTATAATTTAACACCTCGGTATCACTTTCGCAAAGTCTGCCGGTCTCAACTAACCGTTTTACTTCTTTACGAATCTGTGCCTCATCTTCCGTATTTACAAAATCAATTACCGCCATCACCTGATGCCAGATTGTTCCGTATAAAGCACCTCGGTTTGCCGATTTTTCTTTTGTCTCTGTCTGCATAAACGCAGGAACCGGCTTTTCTTCCTCCTTCTCCTCATGTGTGAGAATGGTAAAGTCTTCCATGTCCAGTTCTTCCATCGACTGAATTTTCAAATCGGATACCGACACTTTTACCGGCAGTGGTTCCGGCTCCGGCTCATCCGCCGCATCCATCCATTCATACATCTCCTGTAAAGGTTTATCATAGCAGATGGTTGTGTCAAAATTATAAAGAGCCTGCTCCTTTACCGTCTCTTGTACCATACCATGTTCCACCTGTAAAATCAAATCATCCGTCTCGACTTCTACCAGATGAAATAAATCCGTCCGGATATGTACCGCCGGCAAGACCATATCGAAAAAGGTCTTTATTTTCTGCCTGTTTTCCCCGGTTACCGCCGCTGAATCCGTATTCTTTGCACATCCCAATAAAATCAATTTTTCCTTTGCACGCGTCATCGCAACATAAAGTTTACGCATCGCTTCGCCAAGTTCATCCTGGGCGTTTACGTATTTGAGATAATGGGTATAAATCGTTTTCTTCTTTGTCCTTTTTTCATTATCCACAACCGGCATTACCATCGCAATATCCGGATGAATCGTAAGGATGCTTTTATCCGGAACATGAATTGCGTGCCCCATGCCGCCGATTATGCAGATTGGAAATTCAAGTCCCTTGCTTTTATGAATTGTCATAATCCGCACAACATTTTCTTCTTCTCCTGAGAGATTTACTTCGCCCATCTCCTCGGTCTGCTGTGAAATTTTTTCCAGATAACGAACAAACGAATACAATCCGTGATAGGTCGTCCCATCAAATTCCCAGGCAATCGCCATCAAACTGTCCATATTCGCATTTCGCTGCACACCATTTGGCATTAGGCGGACCGCCTCGTAAATTCCTGTATGGTCATAAATATCCTGCACAATTTCTCCAACAGCCGCATAAGACGCCTTCTTCCTAAAATATGAAAGTGTCTCGAGAAAGTGCTGCAATTTCTCATACAAAGCATCACTCTTGTCATAGGTTAAAATGGCATCATACAAATCTGCCGTGCGATTTTCCATGCGGATAACAGCAAGTTCATCTTCAGTCAGAGAAAACATTGGTCCAAGCAACACTGCCGCCAAAGGAATATCCTGATGCGGATTGTCAATCACCTGAAGCATGGAAACCATAAGACCGATTTCTCTCGTATCAAAAAATCCTCTCTTTTTCTCCATCACTGCCGGAATTTCATAATCCTTCAGTGCATCGAAATACGCCTGTCCCTGTGAATTTGTTTGGACGATGATGACAACATCCCCATACTCAGCCTTTCGGTACCCTTCTTTATCCTTCACATAAAGCGGCGTTTCCCCCGATACCATTTCCTGAATTTTCAGTGCTGCAAGTGTGCCCTCCGCCTCCATATTCTGCTTTCCTAAAATCGCATAGACGTCCACATTTTTCGCAATTTTTTTTTCTGTATTTTCAAAATCACTTCCCAAATGCAGTTTGGCTTCATCGTCGTATTCCACACCGCCGATATCTGTATGCATCATACGGGAAAATACTTCATTCGTACTCTCTAACACAATTTCTCTGCTTCGGAAGTTCTTCTGCAAATCAATTCTGCGGTATAACGTTCCCTCTTTTTTATTGTAGGACAAAAGTTTTTCGGCAAACAATTCAGGACGTGCGCCACGGAACCGGTAAATACTCTGTTTGGCATCTCCTACCATAAAAATATTCGGCATTTCACCGGCAAGCCCATCTCTCGAAACCGCATGAAGAATCGTATCCTGCACATAGTTACTATCCTGGTACTCATCAATCATAATTTCAACAAATTCATTCGCCAGTTCCTTCGCTGCATCCGTTCGGACATATGCGCCGCTCTCCTCATCCTTTTGTAAAAGAATCGAAATCGTCAACTGCTCTAAGTCATTAAAGTCGAGAATCCCCCGCTCCCTTTTTTCTGCCACAAACAGTTCATGCAGCCTTCTGGTCAGGCGGAATAACGCCTTCATCTTCCGGCTCGTATCCTTTAAATCATTAAGATGTTCCTCTGCCTCTTTATCAAAATACTGTTCTTTCCATTCCACCATGCGTTTTTCAGCATCCTTGCAGCTTAAACGAACGGCTTCTTTATTTACCTTTTCCTCTCCCGTCAGGCCTCTTGGTGCACGGATTGTAAGTTTCGGAAGTCTGCCAAAATAAGCGCGATACTCTTCATATCCTGAGTTCTCCGGCAAATCCGACAAAAATGCCAGCATCTCATCCAGATAAGGCTCATAAAACAGCGGTTGGTTCGGTCCATGGCAAATATCTTTCAGTGCCTTATATTCCTTAAGTATTCCCTGAAGAAATGTTTTCGTGGAAGCCAGTAAGTTTTTCATAAATTCTGAGTTTTCCCATTCGTCCACCGTTCGGGCGTCATAAAATGCCTCCATCTCATCCAAATAATCCAGCGGAAACGGCTGCCCCATCATTTGATTATAAATTCTTCCAATCAGATTTCCCAGTTCATCATCACGGCGGTTAAACTCACTCATCCCCGCCAGTTCCAGAAAATCTTCTTCACCCTTTCCATACTCCTCCTCTAACAATTCATCCAAAACATCCTGCATAAGAAGTCTTGTCTCTGCCTCGGTTCCCATACGGAAAGCCGGGTCAAGACCAATCCGGTGAAAATACCGTTTTACGATTTCACTGCAAAAACTATGTACGGTAGAAATATGTGCAAGCGAAAGACGCCCCTCCTGCCGCAGCAAATGTTCATTTGACGGGTCTTCTGCCAGTGCTTCTTCAATACGTTCGCGCAGGCGGTCTTTCATCTGGGCTGCCGCGAGTTTCGTAAATGTCACGACAACAAACTGATCCACATTTACCAGGTCTTTTTTGTCCGTAATCCGCTTAAAAATGCGCTCCACCAACACGGCTGTCTTACCGGAACCGGCGGCCGCCGAAACCAAAATATTGCAGCCTCTCATATCAATAATCTGCTGCTGGTCTTTTGTCCAATTAATCGTCCCCATACAATGCCTCCCATACTTCGTCATCACTCATTTTTTTCATTTCACGCACACCATCTTTTTTCGACTCATGCCCGCACACACTTCCATACGGGCAATAGGTGCATCCATCGTTATCTTCATACACATATGGTATAGCTTCGATTTTACCGTCTAGAATAGCTTTTCCACATTCTTTCATTTTTTCCTTTGTGTGAGCAATCAATGTTTCAAAGTCCTTTGTGGAAAGTGCTCCGGAATTTTTTTTCAAAAGTCCTTTTTTGTCAACAGCCACCGGAACCACACCGGATTTTTGTCCGGGTATGAGCTCACCGCCATTTACTACCGACTTGTCAAGATGCCCAATAATTTCCGGCTCCTCATTCACATACCCTTTGCACTTCATGCTGTCGAGAACACGTTTTTCGTATTCTTCTTCGCTCTCCGGCTTCCAATCCAAATTTTTCTCTTTAATGGCATAGTAAAGCATCGCCGCCGGAACCGCCTCTTTGCCCTTATGCTCCTTTTCAACCATTTCTTTTGCCGCCTCCAGATAGGTCAAAAGCTGCATCTGCAATCCATAGTATACCTTTGCTAACAACAAATCCTGTGAGTCACTACTCTTATAGTCAATAATCTTAATCAATTCCTCTCCCGGAAGAGAACATAAATCCACGCGGTCAATCACACCATTGAGACAGATTTTTGCATCTTCACCAAACGGAATACACATCGATTCCCACTCTTTATCATTGCCCCGGAATCCTTTTTCCGTGTAAGTCTGCACAAAGTCCCCCTCCTGCATCTGATGCCACATCGCCCAGACCGAATGTACCACCTCGTTTTTCAACCGCTTTAACATAAAGGACACTCGGTTCGATTGAAAATATTTTCTGCCCTGGTACCGCTCTGCCACGGCATCGACACACTCAGCCGCCAGTAAAACCGCCTCTTCTTCACTTAAATCCTGCCAGTTTTTGTTCCTTTGTTCCAGTTCATGTGACAAATGCTCCATCGCCTGATGAAACAAATTTCCATGGTCAAGACTGCTGATTTCATACTGCTGCCGTTCATTCAACAAAAGTCCATAGTGCGAAAAGAACGCAAACGGACACTGCACATACTGCTCAAATCTTGTCACGCTTCCATACAAAACATCGCCAAACAACCGCTTTGCCGCTTCTTTTTTGAGCGAATTATTTCCTGCACGTTTTTCCCGAATCCCAAGCAAATCTTTTAAAATACCAGGCGTTTTCTTTTCATAATGGGATGCAATTTCCAACCAGATAACATCCTTTGCATAAGTGCCGTCCGCCAGATGCGAAATTAAATAACTCTTTCCCTTGTCACTTCCCATGATTTTTTCATAAGAAGTATCCATTTCCTCTTTTTCCACAACAAGCTTTGGAAACACCTGTTTAACGCGGTTAATCAGATAGGAAGGTCTTTTGCTCTCTCCCTTTGACGTCATAACCGAATAGGTTAGAATCACCTGCTCAGACGCTTTCGTAAGCGCTAAATATAAGTAAAACTGCTCGTTATACGATTCTTTTTCCGCATCCGGTGCTAACGTCACGCCCTCTTTTTCCATGCGCTCCCTCTCACGCTCGGTCAAAAGCCCCGGTGCCCCTTTCGCCTTCGGAATACAGTTATCATTGACACCAAGGAAGAAAAGAACCTTAATATTTTTCAAACGGCTTCTTGTCACATCGCCAATCATGACCTGCTTAGCCGTTGGCGGAATAAACCCGACAATTCCTTCTGAAATTCCGGCCTCTAACATTTGTGTATACTCTTTAAATGTGACAATTTCATCTCCGAGAAGTTCCACAAACTCATCCCACAGATGAATCATCAAACGGTAAATGCTCTTATATTCTCTCGCTAAAATAAGCTTTCCATCGTTTTCAAAATTTTCGCTCATGGCAAGAAGACGCTCATAAATTCCGTTCTTCTCAACGAAACCATAGAAAATTTCCGTAAATTCACGAACACTCTTTTTACCGCCTTTTAATGCCTGCAGCGTCTCCGCAATGGAATTCACAAAAATTCTCCGATATTCATTGACTTCCAGTAAATCCAGTCCGGAAACAGCATACTCCCATTCACTCTGATAGGCTGCCATCCCCCGGCATCCCCTGGCTATCACATAGTTTTCCAGGCAGTCTGTCTGCTCCCTTGTAAGCGGTGACAGGGCACAGCGTAAAAAACGGAACGTGCTCTCATAATCAAGTCTCTGCTGCACCATATGGATAAAGGCTAAGAGGTACTCAGCCATCGCATTTGCCCCAATGCTTTTCGTACTGTCCAAAAAGTATCGGATGCCAAGTTTTTCAAACTCCTGCACTAAAAGCGGCTCATAAGCCGCTTCATCTGCCGTCACAACCGCAATGTCTTCCGGCTCATACCCCTCTTCTTTCATCAGCCAGTAAATCCGTCTCGCCACATAGGAAACCTCATCCCGCTCCCTGTGGCACATCGTAATGTGAATGGACTCCGGCACTTTTTCCCACGGTTTAAACCCATGAGTAAACAACCGCTCCTCCATAAAGGCAAGTTCCTCATTTTTCGCTACCCGGTAAGGAATTTTTTCCCTGCCTGCCCCTGTGATAACCGGCTCCTCTACAAGAACACCTCGTTCTCCTGCCATCTGAGTCAGACGGCGTATCGTATCGGCACTCATGGAAAACACACGGTCTCTGTGTCCGGTGCGGTCCGTCGTTACCGTTATGTACATATCCTCACATACCCCTAAAATTTCGCGCAAAAGTTCATACTGTGTCGGTGTAAAACCAGTAAAACCATCTAAACAAACCACACAGTGTTTCATCATCTCAAGTGAGGAAACTACCCGTGTAAGCTGTGGCACCAGTTCCTCTGCCATCATATACGTATCGCCCATCCGCTCTGTAAATGCCTGATACACCAGACGGATATCATGCAGTTTCAAGCCAAGAAGTGAGTCCTCTCCGACTTTCTCCATAAGTTCTTCCAATGCTTCTTCCGACACATCATACTGCGCCAATTCACACAAAAGGGATTTACATTCATCCAAAAACCCCGCCGCATTTAACCCACGTTTAAAATACAGCATTTCTTTTTTCTTTTTGGAAAATACCTGATACAAAATCATGATTTTCCCCATATCTTCCAAAACCGTTCGACGCAGTGCCGGAACCTCTTCAAAGGCACGGTATGCCAGACGGTGGAAACTAAGCACATCAATATTTAAAATCCCCTTATTTCCATTGAGGGAAACTAATGTTTTCTGGGTTTCTAATGTAAACTGATCCGGTACTAAGACAAGATAATTGATGCCCGGATTTTCTGACGCATCTTTTTGAATTCTTTTGAACAGCCAGGTGCTTTTTCCACTGCCGCTCCCGCCTAAAATAAAGTGCAATGACAAACAAACTCCTCCTCTCAAAAATAGAATGCATAGCGGCAGCATGCCGCTCATATATTAACAGTAAGCACACGCAAGCACAAAATCCATAAGGAGGTTTTTCCATGGCAAAAACTAAAATTGTAGTCATTCAAATGAAAGAATTAATTTATACGGCAATTTTTGCCGGCCTTGGTATACTTCTCATCGTTTTGCTTATTATTATGTTTCTTCCGGACAAATCAAACAAAGAAAAGACCGGTTCCACAAAGCAGATTTATACGCCCGGTGTTTATACTTCACAGATTAAACTTGGAGATACCACATTAAACCTCGAAGTTGCCGTGGATGCCGACCAGGTAAAAAGTGTTGCTTTAGTCAACTTAGAAGAATCCGTGACAACCATGTACCCACTCGTGAAACCGTCACTGGAATCCATTGAAAAAGAGTTGATTGCCGGCACTAAACTGGAGGATGTTCCTCTCTCGGACAAAAGTAAATACACCGAATCACTCTTAATTGAAGGCATCCGCACCGCCTTAAACAAGGCGGTCACAAATCCGGTCTAACTCCGTCTGCCACAGTGCCCTGCCGGCATCGCTTGGCATACGCAGATCACCGCGCGGCGATACCGATACCGTACCAACTTTTGGTCCATCCGGCAGACACGACCGTTTGAACTGCTGTGCAAAAAAACGGCGAAAGAACGTATTTAACCATTTGGCAATCGTCTTTTTGTCGTATGCTCCTTCAAACGTCAGGCAGGCTAGACGGAAGATTTTTTCCGGTCCGTAGCCTAATCTTAATGTATAATACAAGAAAAAGTCGTGAAGTTCATAAGGTCCCACAAGATCCTCTGTTTTCTGTGCGATTTCGCCCTCTTTTGGAGGAAGCAGTTCCGGACTGACCGGCGTATCCAACACATCGTAGAGAACTTTTTTCAAAATGTCATTTTCACAGGTGTCGGCAAAAAACTGTACCAGATAGCGGACAAGCGTCTTTGGCACGGAACAGTTCACGCCATACATCGACATATGATCTCCATTATATGTCGCCCAGCCAAGTGCAAGTTCTGACATATCGCCGGTTCCAATTACCATACCGCAGACCTGATTGGCAATATCCATCAAAATCTGTGTGCGCTCTCTTGCCTGTCCGTTTTCATATGTTACATCCTGCACCGCCGGATCATGTGAAATATCCTTAAAGTGCTGCATAACCGCATCCTGAATCCGAATTTCACGTAATGACGTGCCTAACTGCTTTGCTAACTGAACCGCATTGTCATAAGTTCGGTTTGTTGTTCCAAAACATGGCATTGTGACACAGACAATTCCTTCTCTTTCTAAATTTAACGTATCAAAAGCACGGACTGTCACAAGCAGCGCAAGGGTCGAATCCAAACCGCCGGACAACCCGATTACGGCATGTTTGCAGCCGGTGTGGCGCAGACGTTTGGCAAGCCCATACGACTGAATTGCCAGAATTTCTTCGCATCGTTCTTCTCTGTGAATACGGGTCGAAGGAACAAATGGTGTCTTTTCAAAACTTCTTGTAAGTTTTGTTTCTTCCGGCACATTTGAATCAAACCAAATTGTCGTAAAATCGTCTTTTTTCTGTCCTTTGGTAAAGGTCGTCATACGCCGTCTTTCATTGTGAAGTCGTCCCAAATCAATTTCCGTAATCAAATCCTTTTCTCCGGCAAATGGTTTGCTCTCTTTTAAAACAACGCCATTTTCCACAATCAGATTATGACCGGCAAACACCATATCCATCGTGGATTCTCCCTCACCGGCATCCGCATATAAATACGCCGAAAGCGTACGTGCTGACTGGTTTTTCACAAGTTCTCTGCGGTATCCCGCCTTGCCGGTCAGCTCATCGCTCGCCGACAAATTCAAGATAATATGCGCTCCCGCCATAGCAAGCTCTCCGGATGGTGGTATCGGCGTCCACAAATCCTCACATAACTCGATCCCAAAGGAAAAACGATGGTATTTTTTGTGCGTGAATATCAGATTGGCACCAAACGGAACGCTCTCACCCTCTTTCCAGAGATGCTCTCCGTTTTCTGCCGGTGCTTCTACAAACTGACGTGCTTCATAAAATTCACTATAGTTTGGCAGATAGCTTTTTGGCACAAACCCAAGAATTTTACCGCCATAAATAACCGCTGCCACATTATAAAGTTTTCCGTTATGGTCAAGCGGAAGTCCGACTACACTGACGATTTCGTACGATTTCGTCTCCTCGCAGTATGCAGCCAAAGCATCTTTTGCGCCTTCTACTAAAATGTCATGCAAAAATAAGTCACCGCACGTGTATCCGGTCAGAGAAAATTCCGGAAAACAAACGAGAGAGACTTTTTCGCCTGCCATTTTTTTCACTTTTTCAACCATTTGATTTTTATTATATTCGCAGTCTGCCACACGCAAATCCGGTGTCGTAACCGCTACTTTTAAAAATCCGTTTTTCATCGTTTTTTCCTCATTTCTTTTTCCACATATAGAAAAGGGCAGCGACCAATCGCTGCCCAACTCTTTCGTAAATACCCGAAATGCCGGCTTCTGATTTTTGACTCCTAGCTATCGGCTAGGTGGGCAACCGCATGCAGCCTTCTGTCTTCCGTTGCTATGTCACCATAGTACCTTGCGGCAGTGACGGCCCGACATCCAACTACAGATATAAGAATCCCGTTTAAAGTATTGTAGGTTCAAAAATTCAGAAGGTATCGAACACTCCAGGAGATGTTCGTTTCTTGATACTATTAGTATACTGAAAACAGCGAAATATATCAAGAAATATTTTCAGAAGTTTCTGGAAATTCTATCGTAAAAATAGTTCCATTTTTTTCATCGCTTCGAACAAAAATATGCCCGCCGTGACGGCTCACAATATTCTTTGCCACAACAAGTCCAAGTCCGGAGCCTTCTTTTTCACCGTGGCTGCTTGCCCGGTAAAATTTTTCAAAAACATTTTCCCATTCACTATCCGGAATAACGATCCCAAAATCGCGCACCGTTGTCACAATCAGTCCTTCTTCTTTTGCAACATGCATGGTAATCTCTGTTCCCTCGTCCGAATATTTTACGGCGTTTTGCAAAAGAACGGTAAACAACTGGCGGACTCTGTCGTAATCTCCCTTCATTAGGGAACATTCGTCGTCATAGGTAACACTGCCCGTCAATTTTTTCTCCTGCATAAGAATACGCATTCCACGCATCGCATCCTGTGCCACGGCAATCACATTTAACACTTCGACATTTAATTCGTAATCCGGATTTTGCATCCGCGACAAAATCAAAAGATCAGACACCAGATGTTCCATACCGTTACACTCGCTCTGAATCCTCTGCAAATATTCTTTCTGCTTGGTTTCATCCGTTACATAACCAGCCACCAGCGTGTCAGCATACCCTTTCATGACGGCAATCGGTGTGCGGAGTTCATGCGATACATTCGAGAAGAAATCCCGGCGGCTCTGCTCTAAGTCCTCGCGAAATTCTTCCGCTTCCACCAATTTATCCGAAAGGGTATCCATACTCTCTGCCAACGCCCCCAGTTCATCTTTTCGACGGATTCCGGTTTTATGAGCATAATTTCCGGCAGCCAGCACAAGTGCTGCCTCTTTAATCCGGATAATCGGACGGACAAGCTGCCTAGAGAAGAAAAAGGATAATAAGAGTGCCAAAAATGCTCCTACCATAACGCAAATCAGCATGTATTTTTCGTACTGAATCACGGTATTTTCCTGCATTTCCATCGGTCCCGATACGACAACTGCTCCCGACACGTCACCACTCTTATCACGAACCGGCACTGCCACATGAAGCATAACCGTCTGGTAAACTTCATCGTAATCGCTGTAACTTTTCTTTTTCCCCCGAAATGCCGTTTTGATAATATTCTCTGTTTCCTTCGGAATATCCAATCCATCCATCTGCACATTGGTATATGCGTCAGATAATTTATGTTTACTCGATTCGTCTGCTACAATCCAGATGTCAACATTCTGCATCTTTCCAAAATCTTCCATTGCGCGCAGATAATCCATAAATTCATCCGCTTCATGGTCTTTTACTGCCTGACTTGTCCGAGTGACAACGCCATCTGCCAAATCCCCTAACTGCTGTTTGTACGCCCCGACAATATTCGTGCGGTTAAACCGTGTAAACATAAGTCCAATCAGAATTGTAAACACCAAAAGTACTACGCCGAAGGCAACGAACACACGCCAAAATATTTTCTTCATAGCGGCTCCTTATACAGTCAGTTCAAACTTATATCCTAAGCCCCAAATCGTCTTAATCTCCCAATTTGGATGTGGTACTTTATCTAATTTCGCACGCAGTCTCTTGATATGGGAATCCACGGTACGGCTGTCACCAAAATAATCCTGCCCCCACAAACTGTCCAACAGGTTATCTCTGGTAAATACCTTGCTTGGATTTCCGGCAAGAATCCACATGGTCTCCACTTCTTTTTTCGTCATCGGAAGTTTTTCCGCTCCTACATAAACGGTGTAAGTCTCAATATTTACCGTCAAATCACTGATGTTTAAGATTTTCTTTTCCTCTGTGGACTCCGAACGTCCCATACGCCGTAACACCGCACGGACACGTGCCATAACCTCATCTCCATTAAAAGGTTTGACGATGTAATCATCGGCTCCGATATCCAGTCCCATCACACGGTCGTAATCGTCTCCTTTTGCTGTAACAAGGATAATCGGCACATCCGACTGCTCGCGGATTTTTTCACAAACTTTGTAACCATCCATGCCCGGCATCATAACGTCAAGCAGTACAACTGCCGGATTGGCTTTCTTAAACAGGTCAAGTGCCTCAAATCCGTCCTTTGCCACAACCGGCTCAAAACCTTCTTTTGCTACATAAGTACCTAAAACCTCTCGAATATCTTCATTATCATCTACAATTAAAATTCTCTGCATGGTCTTTCTCCTTTCCCATCTCTTCCTATTGTTTTTTTTCATCATAACAGTTTCAAAAACCAATTTCAAGACCCCTTCACAAAGTGACAAGTTTGTGCCACAAGCACATACTATAGTTACAGTACAAAGTAAATATGCAATGGAAAGGAGCCTTTTCATGAAGAAAAAGTTTACCTCTCTTTTGGTATTTGTACTTCTAATCAGTATGGTTTTACCGGCCGGCACTTCTTTCGCCGCAGGAAAAAAGCCAAAGCTGAACATGAAAAAATTAAATATGACTGTTGGAAGCACCTTTTCGCTTCGCGTTTATAACGCAAAAAAGAAGCATAAGATTACTTTCACTTCCTCAAAACCTTCGATTGCAACAGTAAAAACCGAAACACAAAATGCCAGATATGCCAGTGTATCTGCCCTTGCCATTGGTTCTTCGGTCATTACCGTTACTGTAAAAAAAGGAAAAAAAGTAATCCGCAACCTCAAATGCCGGGTTCGTGTTTCACCAAATGCAGTAAGTATTAAATTTATGAAAAATCAGGTTTCTGTTCCTCTCTCCCAGAGAACAAGACTTGAAACCATTATTAAACCAAATACTTCTGCCGAAAGACCGGTGTTTGAAAGTTCCGATGAAAGTATTGCCATTGTAAATTCCCGCGGCGTAGTAATGGGAGTTTCTCCCGGTACGGTAACAATCACTGCCACCTTACTTTCACGTAATTTAACGGCATCATGCGTCGTAACCGTACTTCCGGACAGTACGACTTCAAGTACAAAGCCAAAAAAGTACTACGAAAAAAAGAAGCTGCAGAGCATCGCCTATCAATCGGCTGACACTCTGTAGCTTCTTTTTTATCTTTACTTTTTACTGCTGCGCATGAATAACTTTCTTTGGACATTTTTCCGCACATTTTCCACAGCCCTGACACTTTGTGCCATCAATTACGGCAATATTGTCTTCCAATGTTACGGCACCAAATTCACACTGTCTCACGCAAAGTCCACAACCGATACAGCCGGACTGGCAGACTTCCATAACTGCTTTACCTTTATCCTTCGAACTACACTGTACCGCATAAGCAGAAGAATACGGAATCAAATCAATCACATGATTTGGGCAAGTTGCTACACACTGACCGCAGGCGACACATTTGTCACGGTCTACTTTAGCAACTCCATTCTGAATGGATAATGCATCAAACTGACAGACTTCCACACAGGAGCCGAGACCAAGACAGCCATATGAACATGCCTTTTCACCACGTCCCGGTACCATCGCCGCACGGCGGCAGTCCATCTCACCAACATAGTGATATTTATTTGCTGCCACATCACAAGTTCCGGCACATTTTACAAATGCCACCTGTTTTTCTGAACTTCCGGCTTCCACACCAAGAATTTCTGCAATCTTGCCGGCTACCGGTGCTCCACCGACCGGACAACCATTTACCGGTGCATCCCCGGCTACAATCGCCTCTGCCAAACCATCACAACCCGGATAACCACAGCCGCCACAGTTGTTTCCCGGCAGACACTCACGTACTTTTTCAACTCTTTCATCGGTCTCTACGGCAAATACCTTACCTGCTACCCCAAGAAGAATACCAATCAGGATACCAAGCACCGCAAGGAGAACTACTGAGAAAATAAATACTGTCATTTCAAGTTCCTCCTTTCCTAAAAGCTAACGCCGCCGAAACCGCAGAAAGCAATCGCCATCAAACCTGCCGTTACCAGCACAATCGGTGTTCCTTTCAATACGCTCGGAATGTTACAATTTTCAAGTTTCTCACGAATACCGGCCATCAGTACAATCGCAAGGAGGAAACCAAGTGATGCACCAATACCGTTTACGGTACTAGCCAGTACTCCATAGTTGTTCTGTACGCTGAGCAGTGCCACACCAAGTACCGCACAGTTTGTCGTAATCAGCGGAAGGTATACACCAAGTGACTGATACAGAGCCGGCATCATTTTTTTCAATACCATCTCAACGAACTGAACCAAAGCTGCAATTACCAAAATAAATACGATAGTATTTAAATATACCAAATCATTTGGCAAAAGCAGGAAGTTATACAATAAACTGGTAATAAAGGAGGCAATCGTAATTACGAATACAACTGCACCGCCCATACCGGCAGCGGTTTCCACTTTCTTGGATACACCAAGGAACGGACAAATACCAAGGAACTGACTCAATACGAAGTTATTCACAAGTGCCGCCGTAAAAAGAATGGTAAAAATACTCATGCGTTTTCAACCTCCTTTTCTTCCTCGTCCTCTTCTTCTTTGTTTGTTGCGCTCGGCATTTTCAGTTTATTCTGAAGGGCAGTAAGTCCTGCCAGAACAAAGAATGCGCCGGGAGCCATAACAAAAATCGAGATATTTACTGCGCTTGGAAGGATTGTGAAACCAAAAATGGAACCACTTCCAAGGATTTCTCTAAAAATACCAATCAACGTTAATCCCATCGTAAATCCAAGACCCATACCAATTCCGTCAAATGCTGATGCAAGAACCGGATTTTTGGAAGCATAGGCTTCGGCACGTCCTAAGATGATACAGTTTACTACAATCAGCGGAATGTAAACACCAAGTGCCGAGTACAAGCCTGTCAAATATGCTTGTAACAATAGCTGAACAATCGTTACAAACGATGCCACAATTACGATAAATGCCGGAATACGAACTTTATCCGGTATAATCTTACGCAATGCTGAAATCAGCATATTGGATAAAATCAATACAACCGTTGTCGATAATCCCATGCCCAGACCATTCATGGCTGAGGATGTAACCGCCAAAGTCGGACACATACCAAGCATCATGACAAACGTAGGGTTTTCTTTGACGATACCGTTAATAAGGCGCTCGCCGCAAACATTTTTACTCATACTGACCAGCCTCCTTTCCGGATGCATCATAGAACAAGATTCCCTTTACCGCTCTCGTAATCGCACGGGAAGTAACCGTAGCGCCCGATAATGCCTGTACCTGGGTATCTGTTGTCTCATTTTTATTATACATTTCTTCCGATGTGCTCTCCGGTGCTTTGATTCCTTTGAAACGCGCCTTAAACTCATCGTTTTCACAGTTTGCACCAAGACCTGCCGTCTCACTCTCACTGGTAATCTCAATACCGGTAATCGCACTCTGTGCATCTACACCAAGAGCAAAACTGATTTTACCACCATATCCTTTGAGTGCGTTGGCAAGATATACTTTTCCGCCATTTGCCGTTGGATGTACTTCGGTAATCTCTACATATTCGGAAAGCAAATCGCCTTCTTTTACTTCTGCATTTGAAAGGTCATGCTTACTTAAATAAGCAGCCGCGCCGGATACCGCTTCCGCATCGTTATCCTTTACGGAATCTCCCTGTGCAACAACAGCGCAGGCCGCTTTATTAGTATCTGCTTGTGCACCCTCAATCTTACTCTTTGTCAGCATATAAACGCCTGCCAACACAACACCAAGAATCAGGGTAATCGCACATAAAATAATGGCGTCCTTCATCATACTGCTTTTCTTATCCATTTGCTTTGCCCTCCTTTCCAAATGCCTTTGGAACGGTATAGCGTTCAATCAATGGTACAAACAAGTTGCCGATAATGATGGCAAAGGATACACCTTCTGCGGACTCACCGAAGAATCGGAACAAGCCGGTCAAAAGACCAAGTAAAATTGCATAAATCACTTTACCCTTTGAAGTAATCGGACTCGTCACGTAATCAGTTGCCATAAAGAATGCACCAAGCATCAAGCCGCCACCGCAGAGTTCATACAAAAGCGGATAAGCAGCCGCACCGGCAATTACCATATACAAAATGTCAAATACGGCAAATGTTGCGATGTAAATAACCGGGATTTTCCAGTCGATAACACGACGGAGCAAAAGGTAAATGGCACCAAGCAAAAGTGCTGCTGTCGATGTCTCACCAATGGTTCCTGTCGTTGTTCCCAAAAACATCTTCAAAAGACTTGGGTAACCGCCTTCTTTGACGTCCATAAGCGGTGTGGCAGAACTTGCTGCGTCAACGGAAATACCGTATAACCAGTTACTTCCTTCTTTTACCGTAAAACTTGTCATAACGCTACTGAATGACAACATCAAAAAGCAGCGGCCGCCAAGTGCCGGGTTCATGAAGTTCTGACCCAGTCCTCCGAATAACTGTTTCACAACGATAATGGCAAATACACTGCCAAGAATACACATCCACAGATACTTTGGATTTCCCATCGTAGCCGGCAGATTCAATGCTAACAATAAGCCGGTCAAAAGGGCACTAAAGTCATTTGTTGTTACCTTCTGTTTCATCAATCTCTGCCAAATGTATTCTGCCAACATACAGGATACACAGCAAGTTAAAATTACTAATACTGCACTTAACCGGAAATTATAAATACCAATGATGGTAGCCGGCAATAAGGCAATTACGACATCTCTCATGATGGACTGCGTAGAAGAATGGTCACGTACATGAGGAGATGAAGAAACGTTCCATAATTTCTCTTCCATTGTTTCCTCCATTCTGCTGCTTTTGCAGCATATTTTCATAGCTAAACATGCTTATTTTTTTCTGTTCTGGTCCATAACCGCACGTCTTGCCTGTTTGAAAATCTGTGTCAGGCGTCTCTTCGCCGGACAAACAAATGTACAAGTACCACATTCATAACATTCCATACCATTAAGCTTCTGGAAGTAATCCAAATCATTGCGCTCAGCAGCCTGTGCCATCATCTGTGGCACCAGGTGGCTCGGACATACCGTCGCACAACGGCCGCATCGAATACAATTCGTCGGCTCAAATTTTTCAACTTCATCCTCGCTCATTGCCAAAATGGAAGAACTTGTTTTCGTAATCGGCGTGTTCAAATCATACATTGCCATACCCATCATCGGGCCGCCGGAAATCAGTTTCTTCGCATTCTCTTTGAGTCCGCCTGCTTCTTCTAACAGCTCGGCATGGCTCATACCAAATTTAACTTTATAATTCTGTGGTTCTGCCATCGCATCGCCGGTCAGTGTTACCACGCGGCTCATCGACGGTGTTGTCTTACATACGGCATCGTAAATAGCAAGTACCGTCTGTACATTATCCACGATACACCCCGCATCAGCCGGCAGCATTTTGGAGTTAATCTTACGTCCGGTCGTTACATAAATCACCTGACGCTCTACTCCCTGTGGATATTTTGTTTTTAATACTTTTACCTCAATATCCGGATCGGAATCCGTGAGATACTGAAGTTTTGCAATTGCCTCCGGTTTGTTATCCTCGATGGCAATGACACCTTTTGCATTGTCAAACAAAGATAATACAACATGAAGTCCCTGAATCAAATCCTCCGGACGCTCTAACATCAAGCGGTAATCCGAAGTCAGATACGGCTCACACTCTGCTCCGTTTACAATGACATAATCAATTTCTTCTTCATTTTTCGGCGTAACTTTAACGTTTGTCGGGAATCCGGCTCCTCCCATACCGACAATGCCGGCATCTTTGATAATCTGACGGATTTCCTCCTTTGTCAACTGGGTGTAATCCCTGTCTGCGCCAAGTCCTTCAACCGGCTGATATTCCCCATCATTTGCAATTACAACGCAGGTTGCTTTTGCTCCCGATGACAAAAGTCTTGGCTCTACGGCTTTGACCTCACCGGATACAGAACTTACAATGTTGGCGGAAATAAAACCACTTGCTTCGCCAATAATCTGTCCCATCTTCACTGTATCACCAACAGCTACGACAGGTGTTGCCGGGGCTCCAATATGCTGGCTCATAGGAAATACAAGTTCCTCCTTCGCATCCATTTCACGAATTGGAGAATCCATGCTGAGTTCCTTGCCCTCATAAGGATGTGCTCCCCCTTTAAAGGTTGACTGTCCCAATGAAACTTCCTCCTTTACCGAGTTTTTGATACATATTTATCATTATAGCACATTCGACAAAAATGACAAGTTATCGTCTCAATTTTCAAAGTTTGTACACATTTTTTCCTTTTTTTTCCGTTTGAATATGTAAAAACAGCGCCACCCCGGATAGACCGGACCAACGCCGTTTCATTAACTCATTCGATTTCCCGGAAACATCTGTCTTTCTGCATGAAGATGGCTGTATTTTTCCTTTGTCGCCATCCCCCCGCGGATATGCCGTTCGGATTTATTTACATCAAGTATTTTCCTTGCTTTTGCAGCAAGGGAAGGATTAATCCTAAGTAACCGCTCCGTTACATCTTTATGTACCGTACTCTTGCTCACGCCAAACTGGCCTGCCGCCTGCCGTACGGTTGCCTTATTCTTTACAATATATTCAGCAATCGCCACCGCACGCTCTTCAATCGGTGTTTTTTGAATATGATATCCTTTCAAAAAAATCCCCCTGATTTGGTGTTTGTATAATCTATGCACCAAAGAGGGGGATTATTCGTCTATTTAGAGCAAGGCGTTCCTATACATAAATCTGCCATTCAGAATCTCCCTGATTATAGGAAGAAATGGCCTCAATCACCTGAAAATAATGCTCTTTTGCTTTCCAGTAATCACTAAACAAAAGAGGAACTCCCTCACTTCGCCAGGAATACTTATCACTCATTCCCCACCAGACAATGCCGGTAATTTTCGCACCACTGTCCTTTTCCGTCATCAAAAGCATCATAAGATTATACCATTTAGCAATTTGATTAATCTGTGAGGTTTCACTCTGCACCTTGTCCGTCAAGTCCATCTCAGTCAACTGAATTTCAATACCTGCCGCTTTAAAGACATCAATCGCATTGGTACCAATATCCTCAATTGCCGGATATCCCATGTCCAAATGTGTCTGCATGCCAACACCGTCACAGATGATTTCGCCGGTTTTATTTACCTCATCTTTCGTATTAAAATACTGAATCATCTTGACCATTTTGTCACTCACCTGATAGGTATTATACTCATTGCAAAGCAGACTCACATCATCCGTAAGTCCAAAATCTTCAAGAATCGAATGTCCAATTGCAAATGCTTCCTTGATATACACAGGGGTGAGAATGCCGCTATGCTTATTTTTATTATACGTATATTCCGGATAATAAACTTCATCCCAGTAACTCTTTGTGCCGCCATCGTTATTGTGCAAATACTCATTGGCAATATCCCAGTTATCAATTACCTCTCGTCCCACATAAACACCATCCGCGTTTTGATATGTGTAAATATGAGTCATAACATTACGCACTAAATACTCCAAGCGTCCATCCATAACATCTTTCGAAACGTATGCACCCGACTTACTGAAATTTTCCTTAAAGAACCACTGCGGTGTCTGCTTATGCCACACAAACACATGGTAGCGCATTTTAAGTCCGTTTTTATAAGCGGTGTTTAAACAGTTATCAATGGAATCCATATTAATAATCGGATAGGTTGTATCCTTATACTTGTAGGTAAATTTAGCGGTGTCTACATATCCATCCGGATTTGTGTTCGACAACGTAGCCTTTGTACTGCCAAGCAAGTAATCCGGTTTCATCTCATTTCCCATAGTAATGGAATTGTGCTGGGATGCAACAAAACTCATATTTCCGGAATTATTCATTTCATAACTGCCAATCGCATTTCCCACTTTGCCAAACATATCACCATAAGCTCGTTTCAAAGAACTTCCGTCCACAATGTTTGTAATTTCACCATTTCCCAGAGTTACAGACAAAATCTCAATATAACCAACTGATGCCTGCGCATTCTGTACCACAAGATATAAATCACCGCCTGCGTATCCTGCAAGTGAAAGTTCCGCTGTACGATTTACATAAGCATCCGAAAATCCGGCCCAGTCACCATCTTTATTGGCCAGCTTAAATCCAACCAAATTTCCGGAAGTATCCGAAATCTCGACACCATTTTTATCATATACCTCTGCCGTAACCGTAACGGTAGAATACTTTGTCATATCAATTCCCGACAAATAGGATGTCAAATTATAAATACTGCCGGACCACTGACCATTGTACGCATTTTCATTTTTCCAGATACCACCGGACAAATCTAATTTTTTATCCGCTGTTGTGCTCGCAACCGCTGTCCCTGTCACGGAAATATTTAGATAAATAGATGCTTCTCTATATGTTTCCTTATCACTTGGTGTAAATACTACCATATAGTGTTTTTTGCCCGGACTTGTAAGCATAAGTTCCGGATTGGCAAATGAGAATTTTCCTGCCACCGTCACACCGTCTGCATCGGTTACTTTTCCACCGGAAAGTGTAACCGCACTCAATTTTTTCCCGGTCACGGCTCCCGTATATTTTGGCTTTGTCTTAACAACTACCGCCTTCTTTACCGTATAAACCGGAAGTGAAATTCCTTTAATCTCCTCAAAAGAACTGTCTTTTGGAACAAACTTTGCTGTCGCATGGCTTTTCCCCATTTGCTTTAATACGGCATCCGGCTGTTCCCACTCGTAGGAGCCAGAGATTTTTTCTCCATTGCTGTCCGCAATCTCTCCACTAGAAATCGCAACCTCTGAAAGCTTCTGTCCCACTTCAGCCTGAGCCGCAAATGGCTTTCGCATCAATGTGCTGGTGCCATCCGGTACGGGAGTTTCCGTCGGTTTTGCCGTCGGAGCCGCTGTCGCCTTGTCGGTCGGCGATGGCGTTTCTTCTGTGCCATTTGTCGGTTTTGTTGTCGCGCCCGCCGTCGAATTTGCTGTCGGTGCCACCGTTACATTCTGTGTTTTCTTCTCTGGCTGAGCTTTCTTTACCACAATCGTGAGAACAGCCTTTTTCTTTTTATTCGTCTTTGACCGCACGGTAATTTTGGCCGTACCCGCCTGGCAGGCAGTAAGTTTTCCCTTTGACGAGACTTTTACTACCTTTTTCTTTGACGATTTGTATGTCACCTTTTTATACTTCGCCTTATTGGGCTTAACTTTAACGGATACTTTCAGTTTGAAAGAATCTCCTTTTTTCAATGTCAGCTTCTTTTTTACATTTTTAATTGTTACTGATTTTACTTTTGCTTTTGCCTTTGCATCGGCTGACGCAGGCTCATTCAGTGAAAGTCCGGAAACCATCAGCCCCATCGCCGCAAAAAACGCCACAACTCTTTTTGTTGTCTGCTTCATCACAAAAACCTCCTTGTTTCATAACATCCATCGTTATGGATATTATACGAAACAAGGAGGTAATAACGCAATGTATTATCCTAGCAAAACACTACATTTTTAGACATGCTTACAAATCTTCATCCTCATCATAAATTTCATATTTTTTCGCTGCCTGCGCAATATTCAATGAATGGTCGGCCACACGCTCCAAGTCTACTAAAATTTCATTAAAGTATAAGCCCTGAACCGCTTCACATTTCATTTTGCTCAAGCGCTTACTGTTGGACGCACGCATCTTGTCAACCATCTTATCAATATCCGCTTCCAAATCATAAATAACGCGGTACAATTCTTCACTCGGATTTGAAAAATGCTCACATGCCAAATCGTAAATCTTATAAACTGCCTGTGACAATTCCTTCAAATTCTTCAATGCCTTATCAGAGAACTTACGCTTGTCCTCTTTCATCTGCAGTGCATATCCCAGAACATTTTCCGCATGGTCGCCGATACGCTCCAAATCCGTCACAATATGATACAGATTACCGGCATGGGTCGCTTCTTTCTCAGAAACTCCAAGCTGGTTTGTACGAATCAGTGCCGCCACGATTTCTTTATTCAAAAAGTCCACTGCTTCCTCATTTCTCTCGAACTGCTCTTTGGAAATCGTCATATTTCCAAAATAGACTTTTGTCGAAGCCTCCATATTTTCACGAACCAAAGAATGCATTCTGCCGACTTCCTGGTCAATCTGTCCAATCAAAACCGTACCGGACTGATAACCGGATTCATCAATATAATGAAGTGCTGCTTCCTCTTTGTCATCCTCACCGCGAATGACAAATTCAGAAATTTTAACCAGATATTTCGCACATGGCAAAAGAATCGCTACTGTCACAAGGTTGAAAATCGTATTGGCATTGGCAATCTGTCTGGTCGGATTTCCCGGAGCTGTATTTAAAATCCAATCGAAGATAACCGGGAAAATCTGCGTAAGTATCATGAACAGCACCATGCCGATACTCTCAAACAAAATAACGATAAAAGCCACACGTTTGGCATCTTTGCGTCCACCAAGGGAAGCAAGTGCCGGTGCAACACTCGCACCAATATTCATACCGAGCATAATGTAAAATGCCTGTGGAAAGGCACCCGGGAATGCCATAACACCACTGAGTGCCAACATCTGCAAAACACCGACGGATGCTGATGCACTCTGAATAATAACGGTGAAAATAACACCAATCACAACGCACAAAATCGGATTGGAAAACTTCTGCAATAAACTCTGGAACCAAATCTCGCCTGCTAACGGCTTCATTGCTGCACTCATCGTACCAAGTCCAATGAACAATACACCAAGGCTGGCAATAATCTGTCCTACATTTTTTACCTTAGGTTTTTTCGAAAACATAGTAATTGCCACACCAACGAACGCAATCACCGGTGCAATTTCGGAAATATTAAAGGCAATCAACTGTCCGGTAATCGTTGTTCCAATCTTTGCTCCCATCAGGATTCCAACGGAACGCTCCAACTGCATCATACCGGCATTTACAAAACCAACCACCATGACACACATGGCATTGGAACTCTGAATCAATGCAGTCAAACCAGCACCTACAACCATAGCAATAATGCGATTCTGCGTCAGTTTTTCCAAAATTTTCTTTAAATAAGAGCCTGCCACCAATTTCAAGCCATCACTCATTAAGTTCATACCAAAGATGAACATCGCAAGGCCACCCGCCAAATTAATCACATTCCATATAGACATTTCATTATCCTCTCTCTACGTTTTGTAAAGTCATGTAAAATTTATGTGTATCCATGTAAAGCCCCTAACAACTAATATATCATTGTTAGAGGCTTAACTCAATAACTTTATTGTTTTTTTATACTTGCACGGGCAGGGCACTCAAGGAGCAAAATCTCCAGTACCTACAAATAAAGGCAATTCATCACCGAATTTCTTTCCTTGTCTCCCGCAGCATTTCCGCAGATTCATGAAGTCTTGATACCTCTTTTTCATCCAGCGAAATCGGAATCGTTGTCTCAATTCCTCTTGCTCCCACAATTGCCGGCATACTCAGCACAACATCCTCCAGAGCATACTCGCCATGCATACGGAGTGAAATTGGAAAAATCGATTTTTCATCCCGCACAATTGCCTGACAAATCCGCTTTACCACCATCGCAATTCCATAATATGTGGCATCTTTTTTGGCAATAATCTCATAGGCGCTGTTTTTTACCTGTTCTTCAATGCTCTCGGTATTTCCTTCGTGATTAAAGTGCCCCCGCATTTCACAAAAGGAATTTAACGGAACGCCCGACACATTGGCACTGCTCCACGCCGCAATTTCACTATCACCATGCTCACCGATTACAAAGGCATGCACGCTTCGGCTGTCAACTCCTAAATGCTGCCCCAGATGATACCGAAGTCTCGCAGAATCTAACACGGTTCCTGAACCGAACACACGGTGTTCCGGGAATCCGCTCACTTCCATCGCAACCTGCGTCATAATGTCAACCGGGTTTGAGACAATGAGTAAAATCCCCTTGTACTCCTGTTCTTTTATCTGTGTCACAACATCTGTCATTATTTTTGCGTTTTTTTGAACCAAATCAAGCCTTGTTTCATTTGGCTTCTGATTGGCACCCGCCGTAATTACAATAATTGCCGCATCGCCAACATCTTCATATCCGCCCGCATATATTTTCATTGGACCGGCAAACGAGGCACCATGGCTGATATCCATTGCCTCGCCTTCCGCACGATCTTTATCCACATCAATCAATACCATTTCCGAAAAAAGTCCGCTTTGCATAAGCGCAAACGCTGACGCCGAGCCAACAAAACCGCAGCCGACAATTACTACTTTTCTGACATTGACACATTCACACTTCTCTGACATAACACCCTCCATTTTTTACATAATAAATCCATAAGCATCTGCCACTGATTTTCTATTCTGTGTTATGCCCATAAATTGTTTTTTTATTCGTTTCGATGTGGTTTTATCGGACAGACGACACTTATTTTATCTATGTTATTCTGTTATACTTATGACTTGTAAATATAAACCAAATCCGCTATACTATTTTTATTAGGAAAGGCGGTGAAAGGATGGATGAAATGACAGATAAGGAATTAATTACCATACTCATTGACAAGTACACAGATTTACAACGCATTAAAAAAGCAAACAATGACACCCCAAACGAAGAGCTTGATTATCAAATCAAAACAACCACGGCAAAATTATCTTCCATGGGTATTAATGTTGAAGATTTGACCTTATAAAAAGCAAAATTTTAGATTATGAGTATAATAATACCCTCCATAGGAAATAGTATTTCTCATGGAGGGATTCTTATGAAAAAAGATAAAATGAAATCAAAAAATACGGATTATTCCTGTGACGACTATGACGATTTCTTTGAGGACAACATAGCCGAGACTGAATCGGACTACGACGACATTTCTGATTTTGAGCCGCCAAGAGATGTGCCCAAAAGGGAGGAATGATTCTTATTATATTTAGGACAGTGCAATATATGTCGATGCTGTTTCAGCCTTTTGTTGCAACTCTCTTTTTCACGTGCTAAAATAATGTGTTATCAGGGCAGCAAAAGCCCCACACAATACAAAAGGAGGAAGCAGACATGGCAAAAAGAAAATTATCATCAACCCAAATATACTATCGCATTAGTCTGGCACTTCTTCCTATTATGCTCGGTCTTTCCCTTTTGTACCAGGCAGGGATTTTTATTCCTACTAAGATTTTTCCACCTTGTATGTTCCATGCTTTGACCGGTTTTTCCTGTCCCGGCTGTGGCAGTACACGTGCGGTTTCCGCTCTGTTTCGTTTTGACTTACTCACCAGTTTAAAACTTCAACCGGCAATCTTTTACTGTGCCCTTATCTATACCGCCTTTGTCCTTTCTCATACACTGGCATTACTCATAAATGGCATAAAAAAGAAACACCCCTCTCTTTTCAAAAAGGGATGTTTTCTTCATCATTTTTCTCATTTTCGCGGTATGCACCTAAGCGCGAATATCCTTTATGTACTTGTATGGATTTTCCTCGGTTTTGGTGTACTGCGGTTTGGTTATGAATTGTGGGTTAAGTTTATGTAATTTCAATTACTACATATTATCAATTCTACAAAAATGTCTTATATGCAAAGTACGATACTGATGCTGCTGTACAAAATGCAACCACGTAAACTGCAAGCACAATTGCACCAAGTACACAACCAATAATCGATGTAATAAATCCTGCTGTTGCCATGCCCTTTTTCTGAGGCGAAAACATCGTCTTATTACGTGAATACAATACCAATGATACAATGGCGCACGCAAGACTGATTACTCCCCAAGCGACGCAGCATAAACAAATCGAAACAATACCAAGCACAAAAACTGCAATAGCGATACCATCTTTATTCGGATTTGGCATCGGACTAGGATTCGGCTGATACTGGTAGCCATTATTATTCATCTGTTCGTCCATTTTTTCCTCCTTATAAACTGTGATGTACCTAAACAACTATCATAATAATTCTTGCAATCAGTCCAATTCCCCACAAGCAAATGCCGATAATACTAGTTACAAAACCAGCTGTTACCATGCCCTGCTTCTCCGGTGAAATATCATTTATGCTTGATGCGCGCAGTGCCAATGCCACGATACCACAAGGAGCACAACAGCAAATTGATACTATGCCAAGAACCAAAATAGCAACTGCATAATTGTCCTTATTCTGATTTGGCATCGGATTCGGCTGACTCTGGTAGCCATTATTATTCATCTGTTCATCCATTTTTTTCTCCTCCTTATCGTTTATTTATTTCAAGTGTAACCGAATTTCCATTTCTTTGTCAAGGAGTATCTTTCTTAACCTTCTGCGAAATCACGCGCTCATAATCATACCCGGTGTCCTGCTGCCTCTCGACCGGTTTCAATTCAAATGCTGCAACCGCATTTTTCTCCAAACAGAATGAAATTTCCAAGCAGTCTTTTTCCGCTTTTACCGTCTGGGTTGTAATCCATGGCTTCGCCACTTCACGCAGCAAACTCACCTCATCTTTCGATGGATTTGCCGGCTCCCCAAGGTCGTGCCAGACTTTCAGTGGATTGCCATGCTCTTCATCTACAATTTTTACAAGATTGCAGTATTCTTGTCGTCCATCATTCTCCGGCAGATGAATGGTATAAGTGACTTCCTTCTTCTCGCCTTTTCCATCGTTGTCCGGATTCCAGATAACACCATAATAACTGCCATCTTCCTGCTTTGTAATAAGCGAATCCTCAGAGCGGTGAACGCAGGAGCCGGTTAATTTTTTATAAAAGGCAAATGTCCAGAACGTCGGCTTTGGAATACAGCCATTTGCTACCAGTCCAAATCCACCATGAAACGGAGTAAACGGAACCCCCAGTTCCTCAAACACATCGCCAAATGTCCAATACGAATATGACGTGTGGCAGTCCCCAAGTCTCGACAGCATATGCGCCACATACGCAGCGTTATAACAGGTATCGTGTACCGGTGCATTCGGAATATACGACGTGTTATATTCTGTGATATGAATATCTTTGCCGGCAAACTCCTCATAACTGTCCACAATTTCACGCGATTTTTCCAATACAGAAAATGCATCGTCCGGATCATGTAAATCAATATAACCATAATGTCCTACCCGATCCGGCACATAACTTGTATAATGATGCCGCGTCACAAAGTCAAGCGGCAGTTTTTTCTCCTTTACATAATCAAGAAAATCCTGCAGCCACGATACATCATCAACACCGCAAATCGCCGGTCCGCCAACCGGAAGTCTTTCATCCACTTCTTTCACTGCCTTTGCCGTAACTTCATATAAATGAAAATATTCCTGTCTGTCAGCATCTTTCCAAAACCCCGGCAGATTCGGCTCATTCCAGACTTCAATCGGCCAAAGCAAAACCTCATTTTCCCCATAACGCTGCATAAGATGACGAAGCGTGTTCTGCACAAGGCGCGTCCACTTATCATAATCCGCCGGGGGCGTAATATTACCCTTCCAGTAAAATACCGTCTCTTCGCCGCTTGCCATTTGTTCCGGCATAAAACCAAGCTCAATAAATGGACGGATTTTCAAATCCTGATAAGTATCCATCACCATATCCAAATAAGTAAAATTGTATTCTTCTTTCACGGAACCATCCGGCGTAATAAATTCCTGATAAATTGCCATGTCCTTACAGAAAAGTCCATGACCACGGATATAGTCAAATCCAATCTTTTTCTGGACCAGCGCTAACTGGTCTAAATATTCTTTGTGAAGCGCCAAATCCATGCGTCCTGTTCCGATACAGGAAAATGCGCGGTTGTGAAACATGACCGGTTCATTTTCATAAACTTCATATTTTTCCATAGTAACCTCCCTTAAACAATCATAAATAATGAAACAGGCTGGCAGCATTTATTTGTAAATAACAAACGAACACCGTCAGCCTATTCCCACATTCAAAAAAGTGCCTGCTAAACCTTTTTCATCGTCATTGTATCATATGCCCCACACCTAGAAAATGGATTATCCAATCATTCTATTGCATTTTTACAATAATTTAGTCCATCCTTTTCCCATATTGCCTGCCTTCTCTTTTCATCTAAAACAAGCCATTCTTCCAGAGACAACGGCGTATAATCAGAAAACATGCAGAATGTATTAATCATCCGGCATGGAATCGGCATAGGTTCATTCTGCCCCGGATTCTGGTGCTTCGTGTTTCGTGTCATACGGATGAACTCATTTACCAAAACTTCATCGTGTGTATCATGTACATGTCCGTACATCATCACCGTTTTCGGATTTCCCTCCTTATTACGGCGGTACTGCCCATTGTAGCAAAAGATTGGATAGTGCGATAAAATAATCTTTCTTTTATTATCGTTCAGCTCCGCATACGGCTTAATCCACTCAAAACGGGTTGCATCAAACCGGCGGTCCTCGAGATAATTGTCGTGATTTCCTTGCACAAGAAACAGCCTGCCATTTAACTGCTGCAAAATATCATTCGTCTTTTTCCCACGTTCCATAGAAACATCCCCAAGAATAACGACCTCGTCATTTTCCCGGACTTTTTTGTTCCAACGCTCAATCATATATTCATGCATTTTATCACAGTTTTCAAACCCGCGGCAATCCATTTTCGTAAGCAGGCTTTCATGGTAAAAATGTAAATCCGAAATATAGTAGCGCATCAGCACCTTCCTTCCTAAAAAAGTGTAATTTGTAAGTTTTCAAAACCGTTCTCATCAATCCGCAAATAACGAAAAAGTTTACCCAGATATCCGGATAAACTTTCTCACATAAAAAGGGATTTATTGAAAAGCAAGCACTTGTAAGCAATTTAAAATTACAAGATTTCATGAATCCAGCCTTTTGGAGCTTCGATACGGCCCATCTGGATTCCTGTCAATGTATCATAAAGTTTCTTTGTAATCGGTCCCATCTCATCCATACCACTTGGGAAACAGATTTCTTTACCATGGTCAACGATTTTACCAACCGGCGAAATAACAGCAGCTGTTCCGCAAAGACCACACTCAGCGAAGTCTTTTACTTCATCGAATTTAACTTCTCTCTCCTCTGCCTCTAATCCCAAATACTCTTTCGCTACATACATCAAAGAACGTCTGGTGATGGATGGAAGAATACTATCCGACTTCGGTGTTACCACCTTGTTATCTTTGGTAACAAAGATGAAGTTTGCACCACCGGTCTCTTCTACCTTTGTACGGGTAGCAGCGTCCAAATACATATTCTCATCATAGCCCTGATTATGAGCATCTACGATTGCATGAAGACTCATCGCATAGTTCAAACCGGCTTTTACATGACCGGTACCATGAGGTGCTGCACGGTCAAAATCACTAACACGAATCGTAATCGGTTTTGCACCGCCCTTAAAGTAAGGACCTACCGGTGTACAGAACATACGGAACTGATATTCCTCTGCCGGTTTTACACCAATTACCGAACTGCTCGCAAACATGTACGGACGAATATATAAGGTAGCACCAGAACCATAAGGCGGTACATAAGCCGCATTGGCTGCTACTACTTTCTCAACTGCTTCTACAAATCTATCTTCCGGAAATGGTGGCATTTCCAAACGCTTTGCCGTATTTGCCATACGGGAAGCATTCAAATCCGGGCGGAACGTAACAATCTTGCCATGCTCCGTAGTATATGCTTTCAAACCTTCAAAACAAGTCTGTGCATACTGCAATACACCAGCACATTCATTCATAACGACATTGGCGTCCTTTGTCATCACGCCATCATCCCAAGCGCCATTCTTAAAATTTGACACATAACGCTCATCGGTCTGATAATAACCAAAGCCAATATTGGACCAATCGATATCTTTCTTTTCCATCTAGAATTCCTTCTTTCTTCTGTCATTTCACTGACTTTTGTCCTTGTTCTATCTTACTCCATCCATCTGGCACTGTCAAGACAGCAATGCTAAATTTTCACGAAAGCTACAAGCCATGCAAAAAAACAAACTCACGCTGCTTCGTCGGGAACTCGCTCACGTAAGAAGCAGTGGGAGATTGTCTTTTTATAGGGCGACAGCCCGTGACCGAGCAGGCTCTGCCTGCGAGGTTGCATGGCTTGTGTAGTATAACGCGACAGATTAGAAGATTCCTTGGCGCACCAGCGAGCCCGGCAACTTGCTTCATGCAACGCAAATTGTCTCCAAAGTCCAAAAACGTTGCATGCACACAAAAAACTTCCATTCCCAATGCAACGCAATCTCTCAAATCAGCAAAAAAGAGTTGTTTTTGTGTCGTGATTCACCTAAAAACATCGCAAAACAAGAAAAAATTGCAACCCTTTTCCCCAAAAAACATAAAAAAGGTTGCATGGCGTAACAACGCAACATTTTTTTACAAAACTTGACATTTTCCCATTGCAATATAATCTCTAATGATGTAATATTAAGTTATGTTAATCTTGTACGTGTTTTTTTCACTATGTTTATTTTTCAAAACAGTCATAAAAAAGGGAGGTGTTTCGAATAAATTTTGTATAGATGCAAATAAACGCAATGGTTCGCGAACCGTATTTAACCATTGATACAAAAAAAAGGAAAGCATGATAATTCATTGCCTCATTATCATGTAAGGGTTTATTACGAAAAATAGTAAAGGTATTTTATTAAGGGCGTTAATGTGTTTTGCTCTATCGTATTTTTTATGCGCACAGTTCATTACACAGCCCACCGTATGCAGCGCTAAAATCTACAAAGTTAAGGAGCATGAAAAACCGGCTGGTTTAAAGGGTGAATTTATTGCTTACTATGACTTCCAGAAGAAGGAAACTACATATTACGATAAGAATGAGATTCCTACGAAAAAGTTCCAAAAAAAAATGAATTATAAACCGCAAAAGCCAGACGAAAAGCTGATACAACGTTATAAGGTAAAAAGCGTTAATACACCGACCAAACTACTAAATACTAATTTCACGAGTGATGTCAATACTACAGGTACAAGTTTATATTCCTATTTACCAGATAATAGAATTAAAGTAAGTTCATCACAAATTAATTCTTTCCCATATTATTCAATCTGTAAATTAACAATGACATTTCCAGATTCACCCGGATATGTCACTTTAGGAACAGGCTATGAACTATGGAATAAACTATGCGCAACAGCAGGTCACTGTTTGCTAAACTCAAACGGAAAATACTTTAACTCTATTAAAGCCGAGTTTGGATACAATAATGGTACTTGTATAAATCAACAAGCACAATTAACTCTATCGATGACTGTGTTATTGACTCCAACAACTACTGCATGCCGGGACAGAGTGGCTCACCATTATATCTCCCAGGTGGATATGCCATTGGCATAACTTCTGGAAATGCAAACGACCGTTCTATATTTTCTGTCCAACTTGATAATGGTATTACGACTTGGCTTAACCAAAATGGCTATTTTGACTAAAAGGAGAATTGAAAATATGAAGCGTATTATTTTGTCTTGTTTAAGTTTACTCATGTTATTTTCCATGCTTACCCCTTGGAAAACAAGTGCAAACTCAAAGAGCAAGTTGAACAAAACCAGTATTACCATGTACACAGGAACAAAAGTAAAATTAAAACTAAAAGGGACTAAGAAAAAATGTAAATGGTCCGTAAATAAACCACAGATAATCTCAGTTTCCCAAAAGGGAATCGTAAAAGCAAAGAAAAAAGGAAAGGCTAAAGTAATTGCAAAAATCAAGAAGAAAAAATATATTTGCAAAGTAACAGTAAAAGTCAAAAAAAAGCAAACAGATAAATCAAATTCCGGCAACAAGTCAACACCGGACACCTCAGCAAATACAAACGCAAACGACAGTACGGTAAAAAGTCTGACTAATCTGTATATTAAAAATGTACTGCAAAACAATACCGACACATGGATTTTGGTAAACACAAAAGATTCATCCGGTGTAACCTACTCCATTTCGTATCAGTCAATTGGTGCAAATGTTGCCATCACGTTAAACGGAAAAACTGTCGATAAAACAGCATTGCGGAAAGGGGATTCCTTAGAGATTGGGTACACAGGAGATTTGCCGGATGCCAGAAAATCATGGATACCTCATCTTGCATATCTGAAAGCAACAAGAGCATAACAAGTTTTGCCGGCTGGATTTCAGACAGCAAACAATTCTTGCAAATTAAATATTTATATTTTAGCAAAGCCAAAGCGTTGTTTTAGACACCTCAGCCAAAATCCCCCGGCTAAACCACCCCATCTTCCCTCATACAGTAGAGATTTTATATCTTTTTGGTATCCTGCGTATAAATACGCGGGTATCTGGCATGCTTGCATGCCGATACCCCTGCGCGTTTATCAGCGGGAGCGGCGCAGGAATACCAAAAAGATATAAAATCTCCGCTTGAAACCATCCCCCCTTTCATTGTAAAATAAACTCAACCACACAAAAAGGAGACCGTTATGAAACACATTTTATGCTATGGCGATTCAAACACACACGGATACATTCCCGGTGGCGGACGCTATGATGACGATACACGCTATACCGGTATTCTCGCCAAATTACTCGGCAGCGACTACCGGATTATCGAGGAAGGACTAAACAGCAGAACCTCTTCCTTTGATGACCCTTTTGAGCCATACAAAAACGGAATGGACTGTCTGGTTCCCTGCTTAGACTCGCATAAGCCATTGGATTTAACCATTCTTATGTTAGGAAGCAACGACATGAAAGTTTATTTCTCACCTTCCGTCGAAAAAATTGCAGGAAGTCTCGCCAAAGTATGCCAGACAATCCTAATGGTAAGCGAGGCACCGGTTCTGTTAGTAAGCCCGATTTATCTGGGCGATAACATGGCAGATTCCGACTTTGCAGCAAGTTTTCTGCCATCTTCCATTGCAATTTCGCATGAACTTGGCGGTGCACTTGAAGAAGTAGCAAAACAACTGGACATTCCATTTTTAGATGCCGCAAAAGTCACCCTGCCATCAAAAGAAGACAGTCTTCACTTAACAAAAGAAGGACATCAGGCACTTGCCAAAGCACTTGCCAAAAAAGTAAAAGAAATCTTAGAATAAGCGAGGCGATCATATGAATGTAGTAGGAATTATAGCAGAATACAATCCCTTTCACGAAGGACATGCCTATCAGATTCAAAAAGCAAAGGAACAATGTGGTGCAGAATTCGCCGTTGTCGTAATGAACGGTGATTTTGTCCAGCGTGGTGAACCTGCCATTTTTGACAAATACACCCGCACAAAAGAAGCACTTTTGGGCGGTGCCGACCTCATTTTTGAACTGCCGGTCCGGTTCGGTCTATCAAGCGCCGGTGATTTTGCCATGGGCGGCGTTCTCGCATTGAACGCTCTTCCATTTGTCACACATTTATGTTTTGGCACGGAAACCGGCGACCTCACCCCTCTTTTGCAGGCCGCCACCTTTCTTTGCGATGAACCCGATTCCTACCGCACGCGCGTGAAACATTTCGTAAAACAAGGTATTCTCTATCCAAAAGCCCGCTCACTTGCCTTGGCTGCTGAATCCGGGCTGCCAACAGAAACCTGGGACTCGCCAAACAACATTCTTGGCTTAGAATACTGCGTCGCCCTGCAAAAGCTTCATTCTAAAATTAAACCTTTTACCATACGGCGCGAGGGGCAGGGATACCATGACAATGACACACCGGCACTCTCCGATTTTCCTTCTGCTACTTTTCTGCGCAAAAAAATTCGCAAAGCCGGGGAAAAGGAAAACCTTTCGCTAAGCGATTTTTCATCCCTGATTGGCTACTCTCTTTTAACCGCAAAAGATTTGTGCCGGATAAAAGATATTACGCCGGATTTGTCTGACCGCATCCGGAATGAATTGCCAAAATACCGGGAGATAAATGAATTCGTAAAGACAATTAAAAATCCGTCCCTCACAACCGGACGAATCAAGCGCAGCTTCTTTCAGTGCCTGTTTGACATCGAAAAAGAAGAACCGGTTATGCCGTATCTGCGTGTTTTAGGCATGAAAAAAGAAGCATCTTCCCTGCTTTCACAAAAAGAAAATGCTTCTTGTCAGATTCTCACAAAACTTGCCTTTGATGTGCCAAAAATGGACGACACTGCAAAAAAACTCTTTGCAAAGGACTTACTCGCTTCCGATTTATACCGGCAAGTCTTTTGTCATAAATACAATCAGACACTGCCTAATGAATATCAGCACTCGCCGATTGTCCTTTGAGTCTGCCATATAATTTCGTCATTTTTCTGATTTTTTCACAAAGTTTATCATCAAACACGCCACCGGCCATTCGCCATTTCCAGTTGCCGCCAAGTGTCGATGGTGTATTTATTCTTGCCGAATTTGGCAGACACAGATAATCCTGTGCAGGAATAATGCAAAGATCCGAAACACTTCCCATCGCCAGCGCAATCAAATCCCATGTCAATTTTTTCTTCGAGGTAAACCGGCTGCGGTTCATATAGCGAAGTGCCACATCCTTATCCTCTTTTTTCAACTCATCAAAAAAACTATACGTTGTCGCATTATCATGCGTTCCGGTATAAACGACCGAATTTCTGTCATAATGATACGGCAGATAATCGCTGTCCTCTCTGGAATCAAATGCAAACTGTAACACTTTCATCCCAGGGAAACCGGAATCCGCCAAAAGTTTGCGGACCGAATCAGTTAAAAATCCCAAATCCTCAGCAAGAATCGGAAGTTCTCCCATTTGATTCTCCAAAGCCTCAAACAACTCAATGCCCGGACCTTTTTCCCACTCACCAAATTCTGCGGTTGCATCTCCATACGGAATCGCATAATATTCATCAAAGCCGCGGAAATGGTCAATGCGGAGCATATCATACAACTCGTAACACGTTTTAATTCTTGAAATCCACCACGAATACCCCTGATTCTTGTGAACATCCCAGCGATACAATGGATTTCCCCAGAGCTGCCCGGTTGCAGAAAAAGCATCCGGCGGACATCCCGCAACTGCCGTCGGCAGTCCATTTTCATCAAATTGGAACAATTCCGGATGTGCCCAGGTATCCGCACTGTCTAAGGCAACATAAATCGGAATATCCCCAATAATTGAAATTCCTTTGTCATTGGCATATTTTTTCAACGCCGCCCATTGAGTATAAAATTCATACTGAACAAATTGGTAAAAATTAACATCTTCCAGTAAACGGTTTCGATAAGACACCATTGCCTCCGGCGAACGAAGCCTAATAGCGTCCTCCCACTCCAAATAACTTTTTCCGGACTTATTATCTTTAATTGCCATAAACAAGGCATAATCAGCAAGCCACTCAGAATTTTTCTGCACAAACGCCTGATAAGAAACATCCGCTTCAATACTACTATTTGCATATGCCTTCCGTAACAGACCAAGCCGCTTCTGAAACAACACATCATAGTGTACTTCTTTACCACTCGTTCCTTCGGCGGCGCGAATGCAGTCATTCTCGGTTAAGTATCCTTTTTTCACAAGGTCATCCGGTGAAATAAAATACGGATTTCCGGCGAAAGTGGAAAATGCCTGATATGGTGAATCTCCATAGCCGGTCGGTCCCATCGGCAGAATCTGCCAGTAACTTTGACCCGCCTTCACCAACTGGTCTACAAAATCATAAGCACACCGGTCAAAACAGCCAATCCCATACTTGGAAGGGAGGCTGGCAACCGGAAGCAAAACACCACTGCTTCTTTTCATAACCTATGCTCCTTCTGTCTGTGGCAGCACTTAATTTGCTGCTAATAACGCTTTACTTACTTTCACATCAAATTTATCTGACCACGTTTTGTATGTCTTTTGAAAACTTTCCGTCTGTTTTTCAGACACAAGCTGATTCCGGTACTGCTGCTGCAACGCCGCTGAATTGGTCTGAATACAATGCGCAATATAAAAACCGTCTTTTTCCTCAATAAGTGCGGATGTCTGATTCTTTTTCAGACTGACGACAGCTTTTGCAAGATTAGTACGGCTGTCCTGATTTCCAATTACATACTCAATCGCATCTGCCTGTGTTTTGTTTTTTGCCACCGTGTAAAAACTATTCTGTGAGCTTGTCACTTCACTCAAAATCCGCGACATCGTATTTTTCACAGTTTCCTTATTTTTCGCGTTCGCTGCCTGATAAATCAATTCCACCTTTGCCGCCGAAAGTGTATTGGCCGCATAATCAATTTTGAGTTTTCCCATCTGTACATTGTACATTTTCTGCGCCAGTTTGTTTTCCTCGAAAATTTTAGAAAGTACCTTTAATTCAATTCCCTGCGTCTGCTTGTCCTTCGCCGGAATCGAATCAAACACCGTCTTTGCCCGGTAATCTGCCTCTTCCTTTTCATCCGTTGCAAGCTGCACCTTCTCGATAGCAGCCTCTTTGCCAATTACCTTTACCTGAATAATCTGGCGAAGCACCGACTCAATTGCTTCCTGTCCGACAGACTTATCCTTTACCGCTTTATTGTACTTCCAAATATCGGTTCCTAAAATACTCTCATACTGATTCTTCATAAAATAATAGTAGGTCTTGTATTCCTTATAAGAAACTGTCGTCTTTCCTACTGCAATAACGGAAGAATCCTCTTTTAAGTTACTATTTGATACCGATGCCGCACGCTCGGAAGAGCTTGTTTCCTCCACCGCCTCGCTTCCGCATCCAACAACACCAATACACATGCTGACACATACTAGTATTGCCAAAATAAATCGTTTCATATCGTTCCTCCTCATTCTTTATTTGATATGCTAAGTGCACGAATTTCATCTACTATTTTTTCCGCCTCCGAAAGCACATTACCCGTATATCGATAAACAAAATATGGTTTTGCCCCCGGCACAAAACGAAGTTTTCTCCCCATCGATGCGATGAGTTTAGGAATTCCTTCCACATCAATTTTCGCCTGTGGATACATCGCAAACTGAAGCTGCTCTTTTTTACTTGCCACCTCCATAATAAACGCTTCATGCGCCTTTGCTTTCAAAATGGCAATATTCAAAAGATTCATTACACTCTTTGGCGGCTCACCAAAACGGTCAACCAACTCATCAATCATGTCTGTTTTTTCGTCTTCCGTCTCAAGTTCCGCAATTCTTTTATAAATGTCCAGTTTTTGGAATTCATTTTTAATATAACTGACCGGAATAAATGCGTCAACCTTTATTTCGACACTCGTTTCATATTCTTCCTCCGGCACTTCTTCTCCTTTGCACTTTTTCACCGCTTCATTGAGCATTTTACAGTACAAATCATACCCGACTGCTTCCATGTGTCCATGCTGGCTTGCACCCAAAAGATTACCTGCCCCTCGTATTTCCAAATCCCTCATGGAAATGCGGAATCCCGAACCAAGTTCCGTAAACTCCTTAATCGCCGCCAGACGTTTTTCTGCCACTTCTTTTAGCAATTTGTCCCGTTTATAAAGGAGAAATGCATAAGCCGTGCGGTTACTTCTTCCCACACGTCCGCGTAACTGGTAAAGCTGGGACAGTCCAAGCCTGTCTGCATCCTCAATAATAATCGTATTTACATTCGGAATATCAAGCCCGGTTTCCACAATCGTAGTCGCTACCAAAACATCAATCTCACCCTCAACAAACCGAAACATCGTCCGCTCCAGTTCACGTTCATTCATCTGTCCATGGGCAAAGGCAACCACCGCTTCCGGCACAAGTTTCGCAATTTCATTTGCCACAATATCCATATTGCCAACACGATTGTATACATAGTACACCTGACCGCCTCTTCCGATTTCTCGTAAAATGGCTTCTCTTACAATCGGCTCACTTTTTTCCATAACAAATGTCTGAATCGGCATACGGTCTACCGGCGGCTCCTCCAAAACACTCATATCGCGGATTCCAACCAAACTCATATGAAGGGTTCTCGGAATTGGTGTCGCCGTCAGCGTCAGCACATCAATATCATTTTTCATCTGCTTTAATTTTTCTTTGTGCGTCACACCAAACCGCTGTTCCTCGTCAATCATCAAAAGTCCCAGATTCTTATAAGAAACACTTTTGCTTAGAAGCCTGTGAGTTCCAATGACAATATCAACACTGCCCTTTTTCAAACCCTCAATCGTTTTTTTCTGCTCCGACGGTGTTCGCAGACGGCATAATAATTCCACGTTAATTCCGTAATCTCTCATGCGCTGTGAAAAAGTATTGTAATGCTGTGCCGCGAGAATCGTTGTCGGCACTAAAAAGGCAACCTGGCAGCCATCCATCACCGCCTTAAACGCGGCACGAATCGCAATCTCTGTCTTGCCATAGCCAACATCGCCGCAAATCAAACGGTCCATAATGCGGCTGCTTTCCATATCTGCCTTTGTCACCTCAATTGCCTTTAACTGGTCTTCCGTCTCCTCATATGGGAAAAGTTCTTCAAATTCTTTCTGCCAGACCGTGTCTTTTTCAAAACAATGTCCTTTTTTTGCCTGCCTTTTGGCATACAGTTCGACAAGTTCTCCGGCAATCTCCTTAACCGCACCTTTCACCCTCGTTTTGGTCTTTTTCCATTCCGGCGAATTCAAGCGGTTCAGCTTTGGAACTTTGGCATCACTTCCCGCATATTTTTGCAGCACTTCAAGCGATGTCGCAGGCACATACAAATTACTTCCTGCCGCATACGCCACCTTGAGATAATCTTTTGTCACATGGTCTTTTTCAATTTTTTCAATTCCCTGATAAATGCCAAGGCCATGATTTTCATGAACTACATAATCACCGATTTTTAAGTCGTTAAAACTGTGAATCGCAGCACCATTATACTGCTTTACTTTTCGTTTTTTCTTTTTCTTTGCGCCGAAAATATCACCTTCTGTGACAACGACAAAACGAAGCGTGGGATACTCAAATCCTCTTCGCAGATTTCCTCTTGCCACCATGATTTCTCCCGGCATGATTTCACGCTCAAAATTTCCTTCATAAAATGCCGTCAAATCAAAATCCTGCAAGTCCTCACACAGTCTGCGCCCTCTTGTCTCCGACCCGGACAGCAAAAGCACACGGTATCCGTTTTTCTTAAACCGCTGTAAATCCTTTGCCAGCATCGAAAAATTATTGTTATAGGAAGGTGCCGCCTGCACAGAAATGAAAAATTTGTGCTTCACGGTCAAATCGGAAATCGGCGTATCAAGGGTCGTCAGCAAAACAAGCGGATTGTCCTGCAGCCGTTTCATCACTTCCGGTAAAGAATACAAAATGTCCATCTGTCGGGGCAGAATATATCCCTTTTCCAACCTCGTACTCATGCTCTCTCGAAACTCATATTCCACCGTCTCCGCACGCTCTATTAAACGCGCCGGCTCATCAAGAAAAACAAGCGTTTTTCGATGGACAAAATAATCAAAAAAGGAAACGACATGCTTTTCAAAATACAAAATATAACTTTCAAGATTTACCATGCCGTGATAAGCATGAAATGTTTCCTCAAAACTCTCAATGTTCTGGCGAAGTCTTGCTGCTTCTTCATTTTTTCCCTGCTCTTTTAACTCTTTTACGGTCTTTTCCATATCAAGCCGTATTTCCCTAAGGCCTCTCACCGCGGTATCTTCGGTCATAAACACTTCTGCCGCCGGGTAAATTTCGATTTCCGAAAGGTCTTCCACGGAACGCTGGCTCTCCACATCAATCCGGCGAATCGTATCGACTTCATCATCCCACAAATCAATTCGGCACGGGCACTCCTCAGTCAATGGATAAATATCTATAATCCCGCCCCTTACCGAAAATTCGCCTTCACTTTCCACCTGGGAAACATTTGCATATCCCATTGCGGAAAGTTTATGCTGCATCTCTTCTAAATCAAGCAAATCACCCGGTTCAATCCGAATCCGCTGGCTTTCATATTTTTCATAAGGCACACAGGCATCCATCCCCGCATCAATCGTCGTGATAATAGTCACCGGTTTGTCTCCGGCAAGCGCCTGAATTGCCTTTAACCGCTCTGCTACAATAGCACTTCCGTGGACGTCTGCACTGTAGAAAATCAAATCCTTCGCCGGATAATACATCACATTTTTATCATACAAACGATAATCCTCTAAAAGCTCTCTGGCTCGAATTTCGTTGTACGTGACAATCAGGCGGACGTCAGCCAAATCTTCCATGCCGTAAATCATATGACACTTCTGTGCTTCCATACCGCCCACTACGGTGACCGGAGTCTCCCCCTTATCAACCGCAAGCCTTAATTGGGTATATTCCTCCATTTCACGGAGGGGTGCTAATAATGTCTCCACCGTTTACTCTCCTACTTTCTTTCCATTTACCGCATTCATTGCCGTCTTTACATCTTCCTGCAAAATTGCCAGAAGTCCCTCTTCTGCCAATGCAAACACATCGCGGATTTTTGCATCATCTTCTTTGCTAAAACGTCCCAACACATGTTTTACCAAATCTCCATTTTCCGGTTTTGCCCCCACGCCAATTTTAATTCTCGGAAATTCCTGCGTTCCCAGATGTGCAATAATACTTTTGATTCCATTGTGCCCGCCCGCACTTCCTTTTGGGCGAATCCTCACCTGTCCGACCGGCATACTGATATCATCGTAAATAATCACGATTTCATCCGTCGTCAACTTGTAATAATCCATGAGTGCACGCACACTCTCTCCACTCAGATTCATATACGTCTGCGGCTGCACAAGCATAACCTTCTGCCCCTCAATCACACCTTTTCCAACAATCGCTTTTCCTTCTTTACTCCGAAGTGCAATTCCATATTTATCACTCAGATAAGTCACCATATCAAAACCAATATTATGTCTCGTCGCTGCATATTCCGTTCCCGGATTTCCAAGTCCAACAATTAAAAACATTTTCCTCATCCTTTCCGTTACCAACACGTAACGCCCGGCGGCATCCTAAGATACCCCCGGGTCAATTTTATTTTCTTAGATTCTGGTTGTATTTTCTTACATGTAATAGTGATAATATCCCGAATGGTCAAAAATATTATACACGGTTCCTGCTATCGCAAATCCGACAATTAAAAGGATTATCACAAGAACTACCGTAATTAAAAGCCAGCAAAAATAGGACCTTGCGTAGTTTCTCAAATTAATACGGTTTGTACCACCAACGGCAAATACAATTGCAAAAATAAATCCAATAATCGGAATGCTGAACAGTAATGTATATAAGAAATAACTCCATGCGCCAAGCGGTGTATAATCAAACCGCGGGTCGTAATTCCGTATCGGAATGTTATTTGGCTGCGACTGTGATGCTGTCGTTTCCTCCACATTCACATTCTCAGTTTCAATTTTCTTTACAGGCGTGCCACATTCCGGACAAAATAAAGCCCCCTCATTTAATGGTTTCCCACAATTTCCACAAAACATGGTTTATCCTCCTTATTTCCTTCATCTTACTTGTGGTTTTTATTGTAACATATCCGGCTTGTTTTGCAAACACGGAAAAGAACATTGAGGAAAAAAGAATTATTACTTTAGACAATGCTTTATTTCATCCAGTGAAACCTGGTAATGTGTAATCTTTGCGGTTTTCTTCTTTACAAGAACAGCAACCTTTATATCCAGATACTTCTCCGTATAGGAATTGCTCGGTATAAATTCTTTGCCTATCTTTTCTGCATAATTTTCATTATAAACGGTTTCTTCTTTTGTCTTCACCCCGTTTTCTTTGGCAAATTGAATCCGTTTTTGCTCCGGCAGTTCATTCCATTTTTTCATGATTTTATGCATTTGTGTAACCTGCGTATCACGCGTGTCCTCGCTCTGCGTTTCCCCCTGCGCCATTTTGAATGCTTCCTGTGCTTTATCTTCATTTGCCTTTGTCTTATCCAATGACACTTCAAATAAAACACTGACACCTTTGTACTTAGGATTTGCCGAAATCTCTCCTGTCTTTTTATCGTAACAGAAATTTTCAGCACCCGGTGTCTGGTCACTCACACCTAAATAAACACCATGATTTGCAAAAATATCGAGATTATCACACTCATAAATATAATAGCGGATACCATCAATTAACTGGCTTTCCGAACTTCCGCCCATGATAAAAAGATTATACTGCCACGGTGCCTTTCCCTTTACAAAAGGCGATGCAATCATCCGTTCATCCTTTTTCTTTGTATTTTCTACTGCCACAACATAATACGATTTTTCCTTCGATACACCGGAATTAATCTCCTCGTCAAGCAATTTCTTTCCACTCACTTTTCCGAGATAACTAATTTTATAGTCACCCGACTTTTTCGTTACGACCTGCTCCGATAATCCGGCAAATTCCTTTGCCAGTCTATCATTTCCCATCTGCTCTGCTGCCTCATTTGCCGTGAGCAAATGAACCGCTGCATAGGCCGTCGTTCCACCAACAAGCAGACACAATGCAATAACCGCTGCTCTCATAAAATGACTGCCGGCAAAATTTCTCTGGCGTTTCTGTAAAATTGCTTGATAAATCTTCTCTTTATCCTCCTTTGAGCACTCCATTTTCTGATAAATATCTTTAATCTCCATTTCTATTCCTCCCTGGTCTGATATACACTGCCTTGATTAACTTCGACAGCATTTCCTTCATTCAATTCCTGTTTCAACAATTTCTTTGCTTTCTGCAAATACGTTCGTATCGTAGATTCCGGCTTTTTCAATAATTTTGCAATCTGCACACTGTTGCATCCCTCGTAATAATAAAGATACACAACGGTTTTGTATTTCACCGGGAGATTTAACACAAGTTCAAGCATTTCAATTTCATATTCATCATAGCGCCCTTTTGTCTCCTCATTTTCCTGCCAGCTTCGATTTTTCCGCCACCAATGTTTCAAAATATTTTTGCAGACATTTCCCGCTGTGACAAGAAGCCACCCTTTTACATGTTCTTTTTCTTTCACGCGCTCCATTGCCTGATAAAAGCGGCAAAAAGTTTCCTGCACGGCATCCTCCGTGTCCATCTTATTTTTCATATACGAAAAGCAAAGCCGGTACACATCCTGCATATAAGCATCGTATACCTTTTGAAATCTCGCTTCCTTATCGACGTCGTATAAAGAATGTTCCACTTTCATCCCTCCTTTCACTTAATATACAATTGGCAATGGATTTGCGTCGAGTTTTTTTCTTATTTTTCAAAAAAACTTTCAGTTGGACCCAAATAGGATTCCGGAAGTTCCTTGTCTTTTTCCCATAACACAATCCGTTCCAGAACAATTGCCGGGCTCATGCCGTAAAAATAAAGGCGGTTGCATCCCTTTTTACATATCGCTTCCGTTTCCGTAATTTTAATCTGCTCATACGCTTCTTTCTGCCACTGAGCACTGGTAAAAAAAGGCTTATCCTCTTCTTTCACCGTATTGATTATTTTCACATTTCCCTCGTTCAATGAATATCCAAGATACTGCCTGCTCTCATTTGTCACCGGAGTTGTTGGTGCCAGATAAAAACGCAGGTTGTACTCGCCGCCTTCCGGCACATAAAAATCATAGGCAATCCATGGGCGGTCATTTTCCCCGTAAAAATCCTTTGTCACAGGATATACTTTTACCGCCGTGTCCGTTCTGCCATACGGAGAAAGTGTTATAAATCCAGTATTTTTTACATCTTTTTTCGCTGTGTAGTGACCGGCATCCATTGCCACACGTCCATTATCCCAAAGAAAATATCCGGATGGATACTTCTTTTCTTCTTCTGCCTCAATATGGATTTCTGCCTCGCCATACCCGACATTTTTCACAAAAAATTTGCCTGTCTCTTTTCCCTTTAACTGCGATTTGTCAATTGTAACCGTGATATGTTCTGTCTTAGCAACTGTTCCCTGTTTTTTAGAAAAATGAAGCCACGGGCAATCCGTGTGAATTTCATATTGGACTTCTTTTTCACTGCCACAGGCAATTTCAAAAGCTATTTCTGATACATCCTTTCTCATGGCATCCCGCCAGACAAGCGGACGCTCGCACCAGAAACCACCTGTGAGATAGTGCTCATCATTTTTCTTTGCTACAATCATCCTCGGCTCATCCGCAGGATAAGCATAAGTGCGGAGCGGATACTGGCAGTTTTCATCGTTCCAGTTTTCATCACGGAATCCAATATGTTTGGATAAACCAAAGCCATAAAAAGCACCATCGTCAATTTCGTGATAATCCTTTACATACTCCTTATCCGCTTTGATACATGCTAAAACTTCATCTGCCAAATCATTGGCTTCCATGCGGTTTTGCTTTGCATAGAGTTTATTGCGCCCGGCAAGAATCCACATTTTCATCAAGTTTGCTGTACCGCATACCGGAAAATAAAACAAGGAAACAAATGCACCTAACATTTCTATTGGGCATGCTCTTCGTGCCTCTTTTGCTGTGTTGAGCAGTTTTTCACAACACCTCAAAACATCCTCCGCTTCAAAAAAATGTACCGGATGATATACCCGCTCATTCATTACTTCATGTTTTCTCCTTGCCAGCAGCCGGTTATAATCCCATAAGGCTTCTGTCATCCGGGAAAGTATGCTTTCCTCAAAACAGGCAGCGAACTGTGTCCTCAGCCATTTCTTCGTATATTCTTTTGTAATCGCTGCATCCCTTCCGCCCCATTTATCAATATCATATGCCAAATCCAGGAAAAAGGAAAGACCGTATTCCTGGGTCCCGATATCTCCAATGTTAGTAACCCAGATTTCCTGCACACCAAATTCATATGCCGCAGTCATCTGCTCCCACAATTTAGGCAGATACGTTGAACCAATCCACTCAAACGCCATCGGTCCACCATGCATATCCATATGATAATACATTCCGTAACCGCCCTTGTGATTACGCATCGCTTTTGTCGGCAGTGTGCGTGCTGCGCCCTGATTATTATCGCTAAGCATCAGAGTCACGCCCTCTAATTCCGGTTCATCCAACAATCCTTTTGTCTTTTCATCCCCATAAAAGAATCCCTCAACCTCTGTAAAAAGTACCATTATGCGCGGAACTTCATCCAAGTTTTCATTGATTGTTTCTCTTATTAACTGATTCTGCGTCTTCAACACACGGCGCAAAAGACTGACATTGTCCTCCATTGTTGCATCTGCACCGAGAATTGCCGTGTCATTTTCACCGCGCATTCCCATCGTAATTACATTTTCAAAGGAGCGGTTGCGAATCAGTCCGTCCCGCCAAAAATTCGTAATTCCATCTTCATTCGTAAGAAAACTCCATGCGTCACCATACGGCGAATCTTCCCCCCGCATTTTTCCGTATTCCGCACCCGCCCGCATACACGGCTCATGGTGGGATGTTCCCATAACAACGCCTAATTCATCCGCTAACTCAGCACTTTTTAAGCCCGGACCATCCAAATTAAAATTGGACGCCCACATGGCTGGCCACAAATAATTTCCCTTTAATCGAAGAAGCAGTTCAAACACACACTCATAACACGCTGCATTAATTCCGCTAAAATGCTTGTCTGCCCAAGTGCCAAATGCCGGCCACTCATCGTTAATAAAAAATCCACGGTATTTCACCGACGGTTCCTTTGAAACAAAAGAATCTTTCTCTGTCAAAATCACATATTCTCTGCGTTTTGGCAGCACATGATTCCAGTTGACAAGCGGTGATACGCCCAATTTTTCCGACAAATAAAACAACCCGTAAATCGTGCCTCGTTTGTCGCTTCCTGCAATCACAAGCGCGGATTTGACTCCTTCCATCGGGTTTTCCACAACTTGAAATAAATACACTTCTCTCTTTCCGCGAACCCCCGACAATTCCAGCTTTCCCGCACTTTCTAACATATCTAATCTTTTACTTTTCCCAATGGTTCCGTACAAAATAACGGTCTGACTTTTCGGGCTGTCACCCGCGCAAATAGCCGGCTTTTTTCCAAATACCTTTTCCATATCATTTCTTACATAGCCCGCCACTCGTTTCACGCCCTGCCACGCACTTTTTTCCTCCAAAAACTCAATTTCTTGATTGATTACTATATTTACCATATTCCGGACCTCCTAACTATTTCTTGTCATCCTTTCAATTCTATAGTAAAATTATAGCATCTTGTTTTTGCAATAAATACATAGATTCATACATAAACATTGCAAAATCCTACTTATTGAAATAAATTTACCGGAGGTGATTATATGACTCATCCATTTTTTTCAGAATTAAATGAAACGCTCATTTGCGAACACAAAACAAATAGTTGGAATACGGATGATACGACGCCCTATCACTGCCACGATGGATATGAAATTTTGGTTTTTATAGGAGGCCACGCTTCCTTTTTTGTTGAAAATGATGGCAAAATTCTTGAACCGGGCGATATTGTCTGCTGCCCGCCAGGTGCGTTTCACCGCGCCATGCCTCTTCAGGATAAAGCATATGACCGCTTTTTAATTGCCATTCCTCATGAACAATTAGAAAAATTGAATACCGTAAATACAAATCTGGCCTCCTGTTTTTTTCGTGGGCGTGCCTCGCTTCCTCTGCTCCATCCGTCACAGAATACGTTCCAAAAAATATTATCCTGCTGTAGAGAACTGGAACAATGCCTGGCAGAACACATCTATGGCTGGGATGTTTTGTGTACAGCGCTTTTAAGTCAGATTTTGGTGATGTTAAATCAGGAAAAAGCAGTCCTAAGTGCACCTTCTTTTTCCAATCCTATCCCACCTCTCGTTTCCGAAATTTATGACTATATTGATAAAAACTTTACGGATACTTTAAGTGTCTCGCAGTTAGCAGTGCATTTTCACCACAATGCGGACTACTTAACCCGTGTATTCCAGCGTTTCAGTGGATATACAATCAAGCAGTTCATCCTTTTAAAACGAATTTCCTACGCAAAAGAATTGCTACAAAAAGGGCATTTGCCAAACGATGTCTGTTTCTTATGCGGCTTCCAGAACTACTCCAATTTTTCACGCTGTTTCCATAATCATCTGGGATTGTCGCCAAGAAAGTATCAACAGTCTCTGTCAGAGCGAACCTTGTAAAAAAAATTTTCTCATGCTATACTTAGTTTGTTACTGGAATTTTTTTACAGGGAGGATTTATATGAAACGAAGAATAAATATTTTATGTCTTATCGCACTTTTGCTTTCTTTTGTTCTGCCATACACACCGGCTGCTGCAAAAGCGCCCGCCATGAAACGTCATCTGACGCTTACCGTAGGACAAAAAACAACACTCAAAATTTCCGGCGGAATTATCCGCAAAAAATCCTTCAAGAGTTCAAAAAAGAGTATCGTATCGGTAACTTCTAAAGGAAAACTTACTGCCAAAAAAGCAGGTCAATGTAAAATTACGGCAACCATCCAGTGGAAACCGAAAAAGAGTTTCCGCAAATTTTTCAAGAAAAAATTATACTGCCAAGTTACCGTACAAAACAAAAAAGAAAGCGGTCTTACCTTTCGCTCAAACCGCCTCCTCACAGAACACTTTTTGAAACATGGTGCCGAGTTTCCTTATTCATCCGCCGCCGAGTATCTGCGCGGAGCAAATCGGGTAATAAAAGACCAAAATGCTCTCCATAAAGCGGAAGCCGAAGACGGTGATGATGTTTATTATTTAGCTGCTGCCAATGAAATTGTTTTTGTTTCCACAGACGGCTACATCCGAACTTACTTTAAACCAAACGATGGAATCGACTATTTCAACCGCACCTAGTATTAATCCTGATTTTTCGGAACCGCCAAAAGCGTAAGCGCAAATGGCAGAATTGCGCAGAAAAACAAACCGATTAGTGCCACCAGATAGTGACGGAAGAAAATAAATAAAACAACATATAAAATTAACAGGAAACACTGCAGCGCAAGAAGCAGTGTTTTTACCTGCCTGTATTTTTTCTCATCCAGATTTTTTTCCAGTTCAAAACCATTCATTAAGATTCCTTTTTCCTGACTTGTTACCGCCGTATGAACTGCACTTATAATAAGTGCCAGCGTACCAATCACATAAATTGCTACTGCTCCATGCCATTCCATACAAACACCTCCGTTATTTAAAATAAAATCCGGCAATTAAATTTTCTGTATCCAGAGAAATCGTATACACAATCTGACGCTTGCCATAGTCTACAGCCACTTGATAAACCTTCAAATTCTGTCCTGCCTGAGTGGTTTGTGTCACACTTAATAGCTTCTCATTTTCTGCTTTTTCAATCATCTGTGATGAAGCTATTTTTTGTGCATCTTCCCAATTTTTCTTAGAAAATGCCGCCTGCATTTTCGCATCACACCGAGCGATAAATTTTTCATATGCGCCATCCGAAAAATCGGTAATTACCTCTCGTACAACATCAGGAATTTTCTCGATTTTCTGAGTTTCAACATTCTTTGTCAACTGCTGCCCGCTGTTTTTTTCGTGCGAGTGTGCAAACCAAACACCTGCCGCCACACAAGCAAATAAAACAAGCACTGCCACGCTGCCAATCAGGATTCTTTTCCCTTTTTGTATGCTCCGTCCATCTTCATTAAATTCACTAACAAACTGCTCCGGTGTTCCCCACTCCTGCCTTATCTCCTCCCAGCTCTTTCCGCCTTCTTTCGCACTCGCAATGTCTGACTCAAGCTGTCGCAGTATCTCTCGTTTTTTGTCCGCTTTACAATGCAGGAGTCGCTTTATCTGTCGTAAAAATTGTTGTTCTGTCATTTGCCGTTCCCCCTTAATAATTCATCCACTTTCTTTTCAAACAAAGTCCAATGCTCCTTTTGAAACAAAAGTCTCTCTCTCCCCTTCTTTGTTATTTCATAATATTTCTTGGGTGCCTTGCCATCTTTCGGCTCAGACCAGCTGCTTTTTGCAAAATCATTGTCCTCCAAGCGGTATAAAATCGGATATAGCGTTCCTTCTTTTAAAGCAAAAAAATCCTCGCTCGTCCCTTTTAAGGTTTGTATCATCTCATACCCATACATACTCTTTTTTGCCAAAAGTTCAAGAACCAGCATCTCTAATACACCCTTTTTTAACTGTTGTTCAAAACTCGCCGTATGCCCTCACCTCTTAACTGTTTAGTATTACTAAATACATTGTATCGCTTAGGTTTAGTTCTGTCAAGTTTGAAAATAAGCTTCCAGTATGAAAGCAACAACTTTTACCCTTGTAAATGCTTTTCATATTTTCCAACCACAGACATCCCATCTTTTACAATTACAAATGCATGCTCATCCACTTCTTTTAATTCCCGCTTTAAATGAGCACATTCATATTTGGACAAAACAACAATAACCATATATGTATTTTCTTCCGTATAACCGCCTTTTGCTTCCCACCAAGTCGCATCACGGTGATACTCATTGACAATGTAATCAATAATCTTCAAAGGCTTCTTTTTGGTAAATATAACCACTTCCGTGTTAATATTCTGTGTATGAGCCCGATCCGTCATCAACATACTTACTGCCGAATATATAATGCTATATACTGCCGTAGGAAGTCCGAACAATACTGCACAAACAATATAAATAACTGCATTTACCGACAGTGACACTTTACCAACACTAAATCCTTTAAACCGTTTGGTAAAAATCATACCAACAATATCCAAACCACCGCTTGAGCCACCGGATTGCAATGCTATCCCAATTCCTGTTCCTCCAAAAATTCCACCAATTATGCTTGCAGTAAGGGAATCCCTTACAATTGGTATCGCCGGTATCGGAATCAAACTAAGAAACAATGTTTGACTCACCACACAAACCAATGTCCGAAAGAAAAATTTCTTACCGACAAATACATAGGCAAGTACAAACAATGGAATATTCAAAAGCATGTTAATAATACCCGCAATATCCGTTGTCCCGGATGCCAAATGAAAATAACGCACCAATACCGTACGAATCACCTGACTAATTCCCAAAACACCACCATTATAAAGATTTGCCGGTACGATAAAAAGATTAATACCCGCCGAAAAAACTAACATACCAACCACTGCAACCACATTTCGCTGCCAAAATTCCCGCTTTGTATTCATATCATCGCCTCTTTTCTCAAAATGTATGTTTTGCGCCGCTTTTCTTTCTCTTATTTTAACAAATTCTTTCTTTTTTTGCTAGTTATGAACTTATAACCTTGAATAAATATGGTGGGTGTAATTGCCAATCCCAGAATAGTTGCATACTCTATTCCACTTAATGGAGTTACCTCAAAAAGTATCTGCAATCCCGGCAGAAAAAGCACTGCAGCAAGTAGTAATGTTCCCGCTGCAAAAGCACCGATGCTCCATAGATTTGTAGAAAATTTCAAATCTACCAGCGAACGCTCGCTCCGACAGGTAAAGCCGTGAAATAACCGTGCCAATGTCAGGGTAGCAAATGCCATTGTAGCCCCCATTGCATCGCTCCTATTCAACCCTATACAAAAAGCTGCCATTGTTGCTGCTGCAATAAGCGCACCATAGCCAAAGAGATGGCTCACAAATTTTCCTGTAAGAATACCTTCCTCCGGGTTTCTCGGCTTTTGCTTTAATAGTTCGGGATCCGATGGCTCCATTCCAATGGCAAGTGCCGGCAGCGAATCTGTCAACAAATTTATAAAAAGAAGATGAACCGGTTTGAAGGGTGATGGGAGTGCCGCTACCGAGCAAACAAGTACCGCAATAATTGCAGCCATGTTTCCGGAAAGCAGAAACTGTATTGCATTTTTTATATTACGATACACGTTTCTTCCATTTAACACAGCCTTAATAATGGTAGCAAAATTATCATCTGCTAAAATCATAGAGGAGGCATCTTTTGATACTTCTGTTCCTGTAATTCCCATTGCCACGCCAATATCTGCTTTCTTTAGTGCCGGTGCATCATTTACTCCATCTCCTGTCATAGCTACAATGCGGCCTTTCTTTTGCCAGTTTCTCACAATTCGTATTTTGTTTTCCGGTGAAACCCTTGCATAAACAGAAATTTCTTCCAAAAGCCCATCTAATTCTTCGTCACTCATAGCATCTAATTCCTGTCCCGTCACCGCCAAATCATCTTTTTGGAAAATGCCCAGCTTTTTTGCAATTGCCTCTGCTGTTACTTTATGATCTCCGGTAATCATAACTGTGCGAATTCCAGCCTGTCTGGCTGTCTGTACAGCATCCACTGCTTCCTCTCTCGGTGGATCAATCATTGCTGCCAAACCGACAAAGATAAATCCATTTTCCTCCTCCAACGTCAGTTTCTTGCCCTCATTAACCTCTTTATATGCAAAAGCAAGTACTCGGAGACCATTTTCAGAAAACTTCTGATTCTGTTGCAAAATTTTCTCTTTCATCTTGTCAGTCATATCACGATTTCCACCAATCTCGGCACATTTTACGCATCGTTCCAGTAAAACATCGACTGCACCTTTCGTTAGTATCATCGTTATACCATGCAGGCGGTATTTGGTGCTCATAAGCTTACGTTCTGAGTCAAAAGCAAGTTCTTCCATTCTTGGTATCATTTCACGAATGACCTCTTCCGAAACTCCAGCCTTTGTCAATCCGGCTTTTTGTGCCATTGTCAAAAGACAGCTCTCTGTGGGATCTCCAATTTCCTTTTTCATTTGAACGGAGGCGTCATTATTCAAAATCGCGTTGTACAAAAAAATTCTGTGAAGCGGTTCCGTTAGCTTAAGGCTCTCTGGCTTAACAACAGTATGATTAATATATATATCTGTTACCGTCATTTTGTTTTGTGTCAGCGTTCCTGTCTTATCCGAACAGATTACTGACACACACCCGAGGCTTTCCACCGCTTTTAATTCCTTAATAATGGCATTCTCCTCTGCCATTTTCCTTGTTCCCATGGCTTGCACAATCGTAACAATAGAACTAAGTGCCTCCGGGATTGCCGCCACAGCAAGAGCCACAGCAAACATTAATGAATCCAGTATTGGCTGTTTCTGACAAATTCTCAGCACAAACACTATTGTGGAAATAATCATGATTACAATAGCAAGCTTTTTCCCAAAATCATCTAAACTTTCCTGCAAAGGTGTTTTCCTCTCTTGCGTGGCATTCATGAGTTCCGCAATCTTTCCCATCTCCGTCTTCATTCCTGTCGCCGTTACTAACACCGTCGCACGTCCCTGTGCAACCAATGTACCGGAATATACCATGTTGATTCGGTCTGCCAATGCCACCTCTTCCTCAATAGCATCTTCTGATTTATCCACATTTGTGGATTCCCCGGTAAGAGAACTTTCATTAACCTGAAGCGAATAATTATCCAAAATGCGTCCATCTGCTGCAATCATGTCCCCTGCTTCCAGAAGAAGAATATCCCCTGGTACAATCTCTTTAGAAAAGATTTTCATTTTTTTACCATCACGAAGTACTTTTGCATGTGGTGATGAAAGTGCCTTGAGAGAATCAAGCGACTTTTCTGCCTTGAGATATTGAACCGTTCCAAGCACAGCATTCATCACAATAACAACAAAGATTACAACCGTACTCTCCACATTTCCTGATAACATCGACACAACTGCGGCAATCATTAAAATAATAACCAGCAAATCCTGAAACTGCTCCGCAAAAATGCGCACCGGACTTTTTTTCTTTGTTGCTTGTAACTGATTTTCCCCTATTTTCTGCCTTATTTTCTGCACCCTGCTTTCTGTCAGGCCTTTCTCCGAGACATGTTGGTTTTGGAGTATTTCTTCCCTAGTCATCTGGTAAATTTCTTTCATCTTTTCTTTCCTTTCTCTGATTAATAACAATTTCAAAGTTCGCAGCCCGCCTCAATAAAAAAAGACTTTTTGTGCATGCAAAACACATGCACAAAAAGTCTTGTTCAACAAATCTAATTTGTTCCGTAAATTCCGGATTCTTTCAAATCGTACTGACGAAATCTACACCTCGCCTTTTGGCGCGGAACTACTCCCTCTTTGCGGGTTGTTCTTATCTTATCACATATTCTTTTCCTTGTAAACAGTTGCAATGAATCCCTACATCAATTCTTTTCCATCCGAAAAAGCATTTCCTACAATTTCTGTAACTTTCACATACTTATTATTAAAAGGGTCAAATGAAATCGGCTCAACTTTTGCAACGTCAACCTCACCGTCCGGTGTAAGAGCACTTTCATCCACGCTGACATTTACAATCTCGCCTACCATGTGGCCGCTTTTCTCGTCATAGCTGACAAGCTTACATTCTACACAAACAGCCAGTTCGTTAATAACAGGGGCATCAACAAACTCAGCCTTGCTTACCGTGAAGCCTGCCTTTGCCAGTTTATCTGGTGTGTCATTTGCAGAAGCAAGTCCTACATAATCACATTCTTTCACATGTGCAGCATCTGCCATGCTGATGGTAAACGCCTTCTTTTTCAAAATATTTTCCGTTGATTTGTGACGGGCACTAATACACATGGTTACTTCAGAGCCACCACTAATACCGCCCCAGGCAGCATTCATAGCATCCGGTGTACCGTCTTCTCCGTAACTTGCCAGAATAAATACCGGCTGTGGATACGTGTAAGGTTTTGCTCCAAAATTTTTTCTCATAACAGTTCCTTCCTTTCTTAAGATATTTATTGATTGAAATTCCATAAAAGTTTATGGAATGACAACTCATTCTTTTTCATAACTTCACATAAAAAGGGAGAAAAACCAAATGTCTTTCCCCCTTGAAAGTGTCAATCTTATTTCTTACAATCCTTTGGAACGGTTGTATGCAGCACAAATCATATTTGAGTTTTTAATCAAAATGTGCATTGCAAAAAACGGTCCGATACCACACAGAAAAGCGCCAAAAATGCACCACATCAATACGGTCGTACCATTTTCCTGGAAATTTAAATTGTAACGAACAGCGTTTGCCGCTAAACGATTTCCCAATTTGTAGTACCAGTAATAAGCATAAATACCGCAGGTAATGAATGACAGTAAAATAAATGCAACAAGTCCTGAAGTCTGCTCACCATCTCCCTCGCAGGCAATATTAACTTCCTCAGCCAATTTGTAAATGAAGTAATAACCGTATATGCCACAGGTAACCAGTGAAAGTAAAATGTATGTAACAAGCGAGCGGTCTTCTTTTAATCTGCCGCCGGAATATGGTGGAGGTGTACTTCCCGTTCCTCCTTGGAAATTCTGCTTCACATCTTCAAAAGCATTTCCTAATTCCTGTTCACTTTTGTTAAACACATCCTCTGCTGCCTGTTTTACCTTTTCTCCTGTTGAACACGGTTTACCACAAGACGGACAGAATTTTGTTCCATCCGGGACTTGTGCACCGCAATTTGCACAAAACATATGTCTCCTCCTTTAGCTTAAAATTTTTTGAATGAGTAAAACCATACATCCCTTTGCCGGTTCAAACACAACCACCTGATGGTCCCCCCATATCATTCTATACAAATAAACAATAACATATAACGCTATCATTGTAAATATAAAACCTTTGTAAAACACTGGTTTTATGCGCTTTTTCAATAAAATGACAAGTAATATAACCGGTGGCGTAAAAAATAGGGGATGAAAATAAAATGCCCGTGCAAAATCCAGATGAAAAACTGCCATCCACGCTCTGGACATTCCGCATCCTGCACACGAAATCCCGGTCAGAAATTTAATCGGGCACGTGATGCCAAAGCCCTCTAAAACTAAGTATAACAACACAACCGCCGCAATTGCTGAAATAATCTGAAACCGGTTTTCTTTCTTCTCCAACTTACAGCTCCTTCCTAATGCTTTCCTCCTGATATTTTATCATAATATCTGCGTTTGTCTTCGTACATCCTTTTATCCGCTTCTCGCAGCAGATTTTCAAATGGCTCTTTCGCATTCTTCCGGTAAGCGAATCCATACGCCATACTAACCTCCTTCAATTCAAGATATACAAGCATTTTATCAATTTTTTCATTCACTGCATTTAAATCCACATCAAACAGCACAATCACAAACTCATCACCGCCCACGCGGTACACATTCTCATTGCCAAAGCAGGCAAACAAAACTTCTGCCGCATCACACAAATATTTATCTCCTGCCTCGTGCCCTTTCGTGTCATTTTTCTTTTTCAGTCCATTCAAATCACACATAATGAGGGCAATCGACTGATTTTGGGCAAAGTCTCCATCATAGGCAAACGACAGTGCTTTTCGGCTCCGGCAGCCGGTAAGCTGGTCACGCAGCGCATTTTCCTCAACTTCTCTGGCATAATTTCGGATACGAATCATCATGGAAATGACAAACTCCATCATATTTATCATAGTAGAAATATTGTCCATCAATTCCAACGGCGGATTATCCACTCCATAAAAACCAATGTATTTACCATTAACTTCAATTGGCCCTGTCACCAAAGTCCGAATTCCCTGTGGTTTCAAAATATGATACATTGACTCACTCACTTTCCGATACTCCTCTATATCATGTATCATAATGTTGTGTGATTTTTCATACTCTAAAAACCACGCATCCAGCATTCCCTCATAAGGCACCCGCTGTAAATTATCAATTTGCTCGGATACACCTTCTCTACACCACTCGTAGGTATTTCGAAATGTACCATCTAAATTATCTTCAAAAATATATGCCCGGTCAGAATCCAGATTTTCACAAATATACTTTAAAATCTGCTGTATAATATAATCCGGTGACTCCGCCGATGATGCATATCGTATCATATCTGTGATAAATTTTTCGTAATTCCTTTTCATTCCAGCACTTCCTATCTTGTGTATTTATAAATCAGTTCCCGTATCTAAAACGGCCTCCATTTCATCAATATGCTCCAAGAACAAATCATCCATTTCCGCATCAAAATGCGTTCCCCGGCTTTCCTTCATAATCGCCATCGCTTTTTCCTTGGAAAATCCATCTTTATAGTGGCGTTTGGAACGCAGCGCATCATATTTTCTTTCTTCTCCGACTTACAGCTCCTTCCTACTCCTTGTTTTGAAATAAAAATCCCCCTCTTTTCCGCGTACACGCAACTTAATAACTTTATTCTAACAAGCACGAGAAAAAATGGCAAGTTTTGCCTTTTCTATAGTCTGCGGTAATTTTCAAGAAGTTTACGCAAATCACTGATTTCTTCCAATAAGTGTTTCCCGATATCCGTATCCTTTACAAACATACGCTGCAAATCTTTTTCGATAATCTCAGAAGAGGATTCAATATCCGTATTATTCATCAAGGCGTCTTCCACTGAAGTAAATGGGGTATGCGCTTTCAGCCTTAACCCATGCGAATTAAAAATCAAGGTATAGCCGGCAATCCCTGTCGCTTTATTCATGGAGCGGCAGAAACCGCCATCAATTACAAACAGCCTTCCTTTTGCCCTGACCGGATTTTCCCCTTCAATGGCATGGACCGGTGTATGTCCATTGATGATATGGGAATCGTCATCATAAAGCCCAAATTCATGAAGAATCTGGCAGCAAAAACTTTCATCATAATACTTGCTGTAATAAGGATTTGACTCCTCTGTCCACAAACTTTCTTCATCCACATATTCACGTTCGAAAGTCTTAAGTTTTCTTCCACACAAAGGCGACTTTTCTCCGCCCCACAAAAACCACATAAAATCAATATCATCTTTGTCCGGGTTGTCCAAATAAGCGGCTCTTGCTTTTTCCTCGCACTTATCCAACAACGCTTTCCCATGATAATATTTTCCATCAATGCACAATTTATCAAAAGCTCCGTTTTTATCAACCGGAACACACCCGTGATAAATTAAATTTCCGTTGTATACATTGTACATACTTCCTTTTTCATACAGAAAACGAATATGTTTTTGCAGACGCTGGCTTGACACAAAATTCCGGTGCAGTTTCCGCAAAATTTCCGTTTCTTCCTCTGTTAATTCATAAGGGTCTGCTAAATCTACAGTCGGAAACACATTGGTATTCATAGTGACCCATTCGCCCTCAATCATAACCTTATTTTTTGTATCATCCATTTGCCCCAATAACAGCCTGTCACTCATCTCATACTCCGGATGTGCCTTTATCAACCGCCCCTCTAACTTAAAAAGGATAACGGTAACCGCTGCTAATGCTGCCTTTATGCCATCCTCAATTCCATACGTTTTCATACCAAAAAGAATCAACTGCCTTAAGCTGATTCCATAGGCATTTTCTAAAATTTCAACATTATCATATTTGAGGTTATTACGAATCACACTGCATATGCACGCATCATTTCCGCAGGCAGCACCCATCCATAAGATATCATGATTTCCCCACTCAATATCCAGTGAATGATAATCATACAATAAATCCAGTATTTTGTCCGCACTCCCGCCTCGGTCAAAAATATCTCCGACAATGTGAAGGTGGTCAACAGCCAGTCGCTTAATCAACTGCGACAGTGCAATAATAAATTCATCTGCATCCTCCAGCTCAATAATCGTCTGTAATATCTGCTTATGATACCGAATCTGGTTTGCATCTTCATCTTCCTGCGCATGCAGCAGCTCGTCAATAATATAAGCATAGTCCTCCGGCAGTGCCTTCCTCACTTTTGACCTTGTATACTTCGACGACAATAACTTGGCAACCATAATTAAATGATTCAATGTCATGGCATACCAGTTGCCATCAATTCTGTTCGTTTCCCCGAGCAGCGTCATTTTTTCTCTCGGATAATAAATCAGCGTACACAGTTCCTGTCTGTCAAACTCCGATAAGGTATCTTTAAAAATCAAGTCCACTTTTTCTTTGATTACTCCGGAACAGTTATTCATAATATGCAAAAATGCTTCATATTCACCATGAATATCACTTAAGAAAAACTCCGTCCCTTTCGGCAGGTTTGTAATGGCCGTTAAATTTACGATTTCCCGGATTACCGCCTGACTTGATGAATAGTTTTGTTTTAATAGTTTTAAATATTTTGTGTTTTCCTTTCCGTTATACACATGCTCCATCAATCTATTTCCTCGTCTTTCAAATAAATTCCCCAATTGATTATATCATAACAGAAGATGTTATTTTTATGCAAGGAAAAAGAACGTTTGTGTCAAGTGTTTGTTGGCACTTTTTTTGTTTTCCGTAACTCCCTGGAAAAGCTTTGTGACTCGTGGGCACTCCCGTTTGTTGAGTGCGTAGCGGTATGGGCACCGAAACTACCGGTGCTTCATACCGACGTACTCAAACCCACGAGTCACAAAGTTTTTCTACGGAATTACTGGAATCCAAAAGAACTGGCTGCAAACATTTGTCACAAAACCATCATTTCAACCTCCGTTTTTCTTTATCTTATAAAAGCATTCCGAAATGCCTTTCTGGATACGGTTGCTGCTACATCTGTTAACGGCTGCCTTGACTAACCATCTCATCCAACGGTGCTTCATCCTTCGTTTCCACACTGTCTACAGTCTGAAAGAACGTGTATGCGTCCTTTTTTGAACCTACTTTTTGCTATAATAACACAGATACGTTTCATCCATACTATAATCTTTCTCTTTTTTTATTGCCAGATAATAGTCCTCGTCATTGCCACACAATATTACTGATTGGTCGCATAGTTTATAATTTGATGACAAATAATACATTTTACCTTCTTCGGCATCCACAACTACATGAAAATTTTTCTCTCCAATTTCTGCACTGTAAATCCCACCTTTTGTTGCAAGTATAATTTCATCGGACGATACCCCTAAACAGATTTCCGGATACTGACCGGAATACAACTGATCTGCATTGTATGATACGTCCGTTGGCAATGTGTACTGTAACTTACCATCCTGAGAATAAACACGAATATCTACCATTCCTGTTTCTTGATTCAAAACGCCCAGAACAAAAAAATCATCTCCTGCCACTATCTCTGTACAGCATGCTACCTGAGAAATATTTAGTTTCCCCGCAATCTTTTTGCATGTTTTTGCATCATAAAGTCCGCTTTTCGCCTCATCATAAGAGCCAATAAAAATACTACCATTTTTTAGAACCGTGATAATATTAGGCAATAATTGGTCTTTTTTCACATATTGAGCATTATCCAATTTATTGACATTGTAATAATCCTTAGCATTTACCTTAGGGAAATTCAACCGCTCTACTTGCTGCTTCTTTTCATTTATCCGGAAACAATACTGGTCAACCAAATAGTAATCATTTTGATATTTTTCTTTATTATCATAATACACACGAGGATACAGCGAATATTCATTGATTGTCAGATATAACACCCCATCGTCAGTATACGAATAATGATCAATAACAACATTTTTTGAGTTTAACATTTCATTAATTTTATTTTTCCACGGTATTTCAACTTCTTCCCATACTCCATCTTGCATTTTTACACAATACAAATTAATGTTTGATTTTGAACTTTCATTATATTCCTGTGCAAACTCAAACAAGTTTCCATTATTGTCCATCTCTGGGTAATGAAACTCCATAATTTTACTTTTATCAAACAAATCCTGCGGCCAACACTTCAACGCTTTTTCCGTGTAAGAACTTTTTGATTCTGAAACATACACTTGTTTTTGCTGTGGTGTTTTTGATGAATCGGTACATCCAGAAAACACTCCCAGCAATACACTGCATCCTATTAATACACATATTTTTCTCATAATTATTCTTGTATAATAATAAAAATATTATTATACACTCCTTTCCTTTTAAATTTCTGAATTTACATCGCAAATATAACAATCTATTGAAAAAACGACAGGAAAATATAAATCATCGAAATTCCCGCCAATTGAACTTCTAATGCATCATACCAAGATGTGTCATATTTTGAGTCATCTATAAATCGAACCCGTATAGCCACATAGATGAAACATAAAATGGGTGGCCACACTCCTAAAGCAATGCCTGAGAAACAACAAACATAGCAGAAAATCTTAAGATAAATATTCTTTTTTATTGGTTTGTATTCACCTAACTCTTTTTCTTCATCCATAACCTTATTACCCGCTCCTTAATTATATCATCAATCCTGTTGCATATGTATGTGATTCCTTTGCATTAATATTTCTACCATTTTTGTATCAACAGAATCAACATATATACTTTTATCACAAAAATCCCAAAGCCGAATACCTAGCATTTCATCACCTTTCACCGGAATAAATTCTCTTAATGAATCTGCCTCGCCCTTATACACCGCACGAAAACGATATTCTTTGTTTGTTCTATCATAAATCTTAAACAATCCGCAAAATTTAAGTTTGTCCACAATTTGATGCGTCTCTTCATATAATTCTCTTCTTGCTGCTTCAATTGCTGATTCGCCTAATTCTATTTTTCCAGCCGGAAACTCCCATTGTTCGCGATATTTATTATATCCTATTAGAAAATTTCCCTGAATTTTTATGATAGCGTAAGCACTTGTAGGTATAGTATTCTTATTATCGTAGAGTTCTTCTTCGTTAATATCATAGTATTCCATAATCTCTATGCTGCTAGTATTTTTATCTTGACTCATATACCCCCTCCTCTATTTTTATCTTTTTGGACTCATGAATTATAGAAATAATATTCTCTATCACAAAATCCAATCCCTTACTAATTGCAAAAACATGCTCCATATTTTCTAATATTGTATTTTATTATATCACAACACCATGTGTCCTTGCAACATTAGAAAAAAGTTTGTTTCACTTGACATCAAACAAACATTCTGATAGATTTACGTTAATAACTAATTCTATGGAAACCTTCATCTTAGCAAATAAATTATAAAGGAGAATAACATGAAAATCATTGTATTAGCGGGTGGATATAGCCCTGAAAGAGAAGTCTCACTATCTTCTGGCTCACTTATTGCAAACGCACTTATTGAAAATGGTCACAAAGTCCTTCTTGCAGATTTATATTTAGGTTTGACTTCAAATTACGAGAACTCTTACCTAACAAAAAACATGGATAAAAGATTTCATTTTGAGGTTTCCAACAAAGAACCAGACTTATTAACATTAAAAGATAAAGCTTCCCACACCAATAAATATATTGGTCCTTACATTATAGAAGCTTGTCAAAATGCTGATTTAACCTTTTTAGCATTGCATGGAGGAATCGGTGAAAATGGTCAATTACAAGCACTTTTGGACATCTATGGAATAACCTATACAGGCTCCTCATACGAAGGATGCTTATTATCCATGAATAAAGATATTTCTAAAAAATTAATGCTCACAGCAGGTGTAAAAACAGCTGACTGGAAAACGTACAATCTCAATTCATTAGAATTACATAATGAATTAAATATTACGTATCCTGCTGTTTTGAAACCTCTAAATTGTGGCTCAAGTATTGGTGTAACTATCTTAGAAAATATTCACGATTTGCAGGATGCTATTAATGCAGCCAAGGCATACGAATCTGATGTATTAATAGAGAAAAAGATTATTGGCAGAGAATTCTCGGTTGGAATTTTGGGCGAGAAAGAATTACCTCCAATTGAAATCATCCCCCGCAATGGATTTTATGACTATACAAACAAATATCAAACTGGCGGTACAACAGAAATTTGTCCCGCTAATATAACCAAAGAACTTGAAAGAAAATTAATCGACAACGCAAAAATAGTTCATCAAATATTAAAACTTGGATTTTATTCAAGAATCGATTTTATTGTTGACGAAAATGAAACTCTTTGGTGCTTAGAAGCAAATTCATTACCTGGCATGACACCTACCAGTCTAATTCCTCAGGAAGCAAAAGCCGCCGGAATAGAATATAATGAATTATGCGAGATGATTGTTCAAGAAACCATTAAATAAAAATGATACGAGGAATAATGCCGTATGTTCGAAAAAGCAACGGCATTATCCCCCCTACCTGCCCTTCCCACTCCGCCACATCCACACCATAACCACAACGCCCACAAACCCAACACCACTACTCAAAAGCATAAGATTTCTCAGACCAAACGCATCTTTAATCAAACCACACGAGATACTTCCTGCCATCTCTCCAAGCCCCATCCCGGCGAGGTTAATGAGGGAAGCACCTTTTACGGCATCCGCCTGTGGCAGATAGTCCATGACAAAATACACCGTGCCGACATAATAAATACTGAGTCCTAACAGTTCCAGTGCCTGCGACAAAATGACAAGTGTTACGCTGCCGGAAAATGTCGTTGCCGTGGCGCGAAGGAAGCAAAAGAACGCACAGACTACCATCAGTTTATCAATGGAAACTCGTCCACGAATCCGGTAAAAGACAAGTGCCACCGGAATTTCCGCCATTGCAAGCACGAACTGAGCCATCCCATAGTCCGCGTGATTTCCTCCCATGCCCTCAATCCAGTCAATGAGAAATGTACTATTCATATTATAAGCGGCAAAGACAAACACGAGTCCAAGCAAAAATAACGAATATTTAGGAAAATGTTTCAGCAAATAAAAACACGAATGGACTTCTCCTGTTTCGCATTTCGTGTCTGAATTTTCGGAGGCTAAGTCTTCCGTTTTTTCTTCCTTTTTTCTTCCCTTTGAAAAATCGACAGCATCCATTTTAAACGCAAAAAAAGCAAACAAAAAACTTACGACAATCTGGAAAATCAAAATCCGGTTTGCCCCAAACGCATCGGCAATCAAACCAACCACAACGCAGAAAACGGCCCAGCACAAAGAACCGCAGGCACGCGATATGGCGTAATTCATTTTCACGCCGTGATTCATGTACTGGATGGACAGCGAATCCACAAGTGGCGAAGCGCAGTGGATTGTCATGCCAAAAACAATCAGCGTAAGCATTGCCATCCACATCGTATGTCCGGTTAAATAAAATAAAAAAGAAAAAATAATATTTACAAAAGTCATGAGAATCAGCATGCGCTGCAACGGAACTTTTTCGGCATGTTTATCCGCAAAACTTCCTAATACCATTTGAAAAATGAGCACTGCCAGATATTTGACAGCGCTCAAAATTCCGATTTCTGTTCCGGAAAAACCTTTTGCCTCTAAAAGCGGTGTTGTAAACGCCATCGCTACAGCTGCAAGCGTCCAGTATCCTCCCTGCAAAAAACAGTATTTCACCGTAATTCTTCGATTCATACCAACCGCCCCCTTTGTTAATAAAGATACGGTTTTTCCCATAAATTCAATGTCGTTCCAATGCCCTTTTCTTTCGCCTTGCAGTAACACTCATAGCCCCAGCCGACATCTAAAATCGGCATACCGCCGACACTGACCATAATAATTTCATCATCCGATTTGCGTCCTTTTTTTTCACCAAGCAAAATCTCACCAAGCTCTGTCACTTCTGAACGCTCAATTTTCCCATCGTCCACCATGTTGACATAATACATGCCGGGGATTCCTGATGAGAGACGCTTTCCATTTTCATCCCACTCCTCATAAATTTCTATGTACTCCTCATACATCGGATAATTGTCCACGATTTTACGGATATCTTTCACCATGAAATCATAATCGCTAAAATCCATTGTACCGGAAGAAATAATCAAACAGCCGGGCTTAATCCATTCGGGCTTCAGCACCGGCCACCGGCGTTTCTCGACCGAGGTTGCTTCACTGATGATATCTGCATCCTTTACCGCCTCTTCATCCGTACCGCACAAAACAATATGGGAAATCTGCGGATACTTTTCTTTAATAAAACGCTCCATTTCTTTCGCTGTTGCGGATGCCGCAGAACTTCCTTTAATTTTAATGGTATCAATAGAATCAAACTGGGACATATATGCCATCAGACATGTTTTGTTCACAACACCGGGACCCAAAAGTGTCAGCACTTTCGGATTTTTTACTGACAAATGCTTGGCAACCACCCCCGGCACCGCACCGGTGCGCATGGCAGACAGCAAATTGGCTGACATATAGGCAAGCGGCTGTCCGGTCTCCACATCATTTAGCGTCGCCATCAAAATGGAACGCGGCAGTCCTTTCCTCACATTTCGCCCATTTGAGCCATAAAATTTTTCACCGGCTAAATGAAATCGTCCACCGAGATACGCCGGCATCGACATAAATCTTCGGTCACGCGAATCCTCAAGAGGGAAGCCTGGGATTTCTGATTCCTTTGGAAAAATCAATTGGATGCCATGCTCTCTCCGATTTTTTCCGCCCATCAAAACGTCGCCTTTTGCCAAAAGACAAAGTACTTCTTCCATCGTCTCCACACAATGTCCGGCATCCAAAACACCGGCATCTATCATATCTTTTTCATTTAAATATAAAAAATCAATTCTTGTATCTGACATAAACACCCTCCTTTTCCAGAAAACAGTTACATCATCGCATTAGCACGAATCTTTTTCACCTTATGTGCATGCAGCATCCAGTGAATGAGATAAGCCAAAAGTCCAAGCAGACAAACACCAAAGATAATCGTTGTCAGTGCATTGATTTCCGGCGAAATACCTTTCTTAATCATTGAGTACACCTTCATCGGCAGTGTCGTTGTCTCGGCATTGGCGAGGAAACTCGTTACAATCAGTTCATCCAGTACCAAAGAAAATGCCATAAATGCGCCGGACATAACTCCCGGCATAATCGCCGGCAGTGTCACATGAAGAAATGTGTACACACGGTCTGCACCAAGGTCCATGGACGCCTCTTCAATACTTGGGTCCATGCCGACAAGTCTTGCCTTTACCGTAATGTAAACATACGGAAGAACTAACGTTGTATTACCAATAATGATAGTACCGATACTTAATCCGATATTTGATAGGTTAAAGACGAGCAACAGTGCAACCGCAAGCACGATTTCCGGAATTACAATCGGAAAATAAATGGTATTCATAATCAATTTCTTTCCTTTAAACTTTGCATTGCGCAATCCGACCGCTCCGGTTGTTCCGACAACCAGACCAATCAAAGTGGAAATTACGGCAATCAAAAATGTCGTACCAAGTACTTCCCAAATCCCGGAATCACTAAACAGTTTCACATAATATTTTGTTGTAAATCCCGACCACACTACATTGGCATGACTATCGTTAAACGAAAAGGCAATCATGACAAAAACCGGTGCGTAGATAAACAAAAACAATAGGACGACATATACTTTTCCGAGGATTGACATCACTCGTTTTTTCTTCTTTCTCTTTTCCATAGACTAAGCCCCCAAATCATCCAAATCTCCACCAAGTTTCGTGTAGATTAATACCATTAACAAAATTATCGCTGCCAGAATAATGGATAGGGCGGCGCCAAACGGCCAGTTTCTCGCGATGGTAAACTGACGGTAAATCAAGTTACCAACCATCATCGAGGTACCGCCACCGAGCATATCCGTTACCATATAATATCCGATACAAGGGATAAACGTAAGAATAACTGCGGCAAAGATTCCCGGTGCCGTAAGCGGCAGAGTCACTTTGCAAAAAGTCTTAATCGGTCCCGCTCCCAAATCTTTTGATGCCTCAATCAGACCCGGATCAAGTTTTTCAATCGATGAATACATAGGCAGTACCGCAAATGGCAGAAACATATAAATCATACCGACGATAACCGCAAAATTGTTATACAAAAGGTCAATCGGCTTTTTGATAATACCAAGTGACATAAGCACCGTATTGATGATACCGGAATTATTTAACATAACAACAAAACTATACAAAATAACCAAACCGCTGACCCATAAAGGAAGCATCAGAAGCACCGTCAGAACACCGGAAGTCTTTTTCTTCACATGAGCAATCACGGTAGCTAGTGGATACCCAAGTAAAATGGTGAGAACAGTCGTCCACACGGCAATCAAAAGCGACTGTTTCACAACCGTTACATAAACCGGTTTAAAAATTTCTGCGTAGTTATCCAGTGTAAATTTATACACGATTTTTCCAAGCGGTCCCTTCGTCATAAAACTCATGAACAAAAGCATTCCGACCGGCACAAGCACAAACAGAACCGACCAAATTGTAACAGGCGCACACATTATAATAGAAGATAGTCTCGCCTTAAACGATTTTTTGTCTTTGTGTTTTGCAACCTGCGTTCCTTCTTTATTCTTCTTCATCCTCATCGCCTCCTTCAATATCACGGGAAGCATCCGTATCTACCAGATTTTTCTCCGGCAGTACAATTCCCTTTTCCAGATGCCAGTACAGATAAATCATCTCTCCCTCTTTTGGAAGGTCATCCATCGAAAATCGATTAATTTTTACTTCCGTTCCATCATTTAGTAAAACAATGGTTTTAATCAGGTTTCCGACATAAATATGTTCTTTCACCACCCCTTTGATATGAAATCCTTCTACCCGCTCTCTCGAATACAGCATATTTTCCGGACGAACCGATACCGAAACGGCAGTTCCTGCTGCCAGTTCACCGGTAAAGCCGGATGCCTGCGCCTTTCCGACTTCCGTACCTACGGTTACGGTATCGCCATCCTGACTGATTACAACAGCATCAAAGATATTGGATTCGCCGATAAATCCGGCAACAAACCTTGTCTTTGGATGTTCATAAATATCAAATGCTGTATCCACCTGTTCCAAAACACCCTGATTGATAATCGCAATGTGGTCACTCATCGTAAGCGCCTCTTCCTGATCATGCGTTACATAAACAAAGGTAATACCAAGCTTTCTCTGCAAACGCTTTAACTCAATCTGCATCTGCTTTCTCAGTTTCAAATCAAGTGCGCCAAGCGGCTCATCCAAAAGCAATACTTTCGGGCGGTTAATCAGTGCCCTTGCAATTGCCACACGCTGCTTCTGTCCACCGGACATCTGAGTGATGCGCCGCTTGCCAAAACCTTCAAGCTGGACAAGCTTAAGCATTTCCGTTACCCTCTCTTTAATTTCAGCTTTCGGAACTTTTTTCACCTTAAGTCCATACGCTACATTGTCAAAAACATTCATATTCGGAAATAACGCATAATTCTGAAATACCGTGTTGACATCGCGCTGATACGGCTCTTTTTTCTCTACGCTCTCCCCCTGGACTTTAATCACACCGGAAGTCGGCAGTTCAAAACCGGAAATCATACGCAGTGTCGTTGTCTTTCCACATCCGGATGGTCCTAACAGTGTCAGAAATTCCCCTTCGGCAATATTGATATTCATGTTCTTTACCACATGATTGGTTCCATACCATTTTTCTACATTTACAAGAGATACAATAGGTTTACTCATAGTTCCCTCCATTCCGACTGTTTCTAAGAACGGTCTACATCAGTGCGTCGTCGCCTCGTTCATTGGTACGAATACGCATCGCATCTAAAACTTCCGTAACGAATACTTTACCATCACCATTTTTACCGGTTCCAATCGCGGTCGCAATATCCGCTAAAATTTCCTCAATCTGGTCATCCTCCACAACGACGAAAACCATGATTTTCGGAAGCAGGTTGATATCATCACCGGTGAAATTCATCTCCGGCAGATATCCTTTCTGACGTCCACATCCCATAACGGATAAACACGTCATACCCTGACAATTGTGAGTGGCAAATATTTCTTTCAAACCGACCAATTTTTCCGGTCTTGTAATTACTTCAATCTTTTTCATGGTATCATCCTCCTATTCTGCTGCATTTCCCATCAATTCCGTGTAGTAAGTATCCATTAAGTTAATCTGTTCATCACTTACGGCAATGCTCCAGGAAATCGGGAATAACTCTTCCTCTTTTTTCAATGCCGGACTTTCATAAAAATCTTTGTCAAGATGAGGTGCTAACAAGTTCTGTTTTAAGTTTGGCACACCGCCGTACTCGGCATTGCTTTTTGCATTTTCTTCCGGACGAAGCAAAAAATCAATTAACTCAGTTGCTTCACTCTGTTTTTCCGATGCTGCCGGAATCGCCCAATACTGCTGGAACCGCTCACATCCTTCTTTCAAAGCAATGGCTTCGAATTTATCCCAGTTATCTTTGGAGTCTACACAAAGTGTTGTATAATCCCAGCAAAACGCTACCGGACACTCACCATTTTCAAGCTGCGATACGGCACTCTCACCAACAAACGCTTTTACATTTGCCTTAATCTGTGTCAAAAGTTCATTGGCTTTTTTCATCTCTTCTTCGTTTGTCGAATCCGGCTTAAATCCACAGGCTGCTAACGCTTCACCGTAAAGGGAAATCGTTGAATTGACCATCGCAATTTTTCCTTTCAGTTTTGGATTAGCCAAATCCTTAAACGAGGTAATTTTGATTGGACAGGTCTCTTTGTTATAAACAATCGTTGTATAACTACATCCCATGTTTGGAATTGTATATTTTTCTTCGGTATCTCCAATTGGTCCCTCTTTCAAAAAACTCTCCTGAATATTTTTCACATTTTTGACCTTACTCTTATCAATTGGGGCTAACAATTCACCATCCAAAAAGGATTTTACATAAGCACCCTCTAAGTCAATCAAATCGTAATCGGCACTTCCTTCAATCATCTTCGCCAACAAAGTATCCGTATTGTCGATGTAACTGATATTGACTTTAATTCCGGTCTCTTTGGTGAAGTCTTGAAACATCTCCTCCGACCAGGTTCCTTCCCAGACCATAATGTTTAAGCTGTCTGCTTTTTCTTTTGAACCGGTACTCTCTGAACTGCTGCCGCATCCCGAAAGAACGCTTATGCTCAGTACAAGACACATCGTAACTGCTATTAAATGTTTCATTTTCTTTTTCATAATCATGCCCTCCTTACGTTGATTGATAAGTTTTACTTGTTACAAAAAAAGAAAGCCAGCGGAAACTCCACGAGTCTCCGTTGACTTTAAAGCGATACTAGCACCAAATTATTTTTCTGTCAATGCTAATTTTTATTTTTTGTGAAAATGTAACGATTTCATTTTCATCATTTCATACATTTACGGTAAATTTCTACAATCTTGTCTTTATCGAGCGGAACCTGGCACTCATCAAGTCCATCCGCAGCGCGCTCTGCCATGCTCTCAAAGTGGCTTTCGTCCGTAATTCCAAGGTCCTGCATCGACAGTTTCAGCCCCATTTTTTCAAAGACTTCTTCCGTCTTTTGAATGGCAAGTTCCGCAATTTCATACGGCTTTTTGTCCGGCGAAATACCAAATACATTCACTCCGTAATTCACAAAACGGTCCACATTATCGTCATTTAAAATATAGCGCATCCACACCGGAGTGAGCACAGCAAGCCCGTGTCCATGTGTAACATCATACACCGCCGAGAGCTGGTGTTCCATCGCATGCACCGGCCACAAAGACGTAAGACCACACGCCAAAAATCCATTAATCGCCCAGCTTGACGTCCACATCAAATTGGCTCTTGCCTCATAATCATCCGGCTTCTCGCAAGCAACCGGTCCAAAATGGATACACGTTTTCAAAAGCCCTTCCATCACGCGATCCTGCATATATTTTCCCGGTGTTCCATCAAAATACAATTCAAAAATATGGCTCATAATATCTGCCGTACCTGCTGCCGTCTGGTATTTTGGCACAGTAAATGTATTAACCGGGTCCATGATAGAATATTTCGGATACAGTAAAATACTGCACATCTCCTGCTTATCCGAAGTTTCTTCGTTGTTAATTACCGCAAACCCGTCCATTTCAGAACCGGTTGCCGCCAGCGTAAGCACCGTAATAATCGGGAGTGCTTTTGTTATCAAACTGTTATCCAGCACCAAATCCCACGGACTTCCCTCATGGTAAAATCCCGCTGCAACCGCCTTCGCACAGTCAATCGTACTGCCGCCGCCAATCGGAATCACCACATCAATTTGATTTTCACGGCAGATTTGCACACCGCGGCGCACGGTACTAAGCCGTGGATTTGGCTCCACGCCCGCAAGGTCCCACGTTGTAATTCCTGCCTTTTTTAGCAGCGACACAATCGTATCATACAAACCACTGCGCTTTACACTGCCGCCACCGTACACCAAAAGGGCACATTGTCCAAATTCACTGACAAGCTCCGGCAGATTTTGAATCTGTCCCTCACCAAAAAATACTTTCGTTGGAATATCATAATAAAAATTCTGCATCGTATCCACTCCTTTTCAAAACGTTAGAAAATGAATCCTGCCGCCAAATAAAGTGCCGCAGAAATCGCACCGGCAATCAGCACATACGGCTGGCTCGTCCGATACTGGTCATATATCGTTACCCGGCATGCTCGCGCCGAAACAACGCCTAGGTCAGAAACAACACACGCATTTGCGCCGAATAATCCGGCAGAAATAATCGCACCAAGGCACAACGGAACATTTGCACCAACGCCCGGTAATACTACCATCATAACCGGAATTGCAATCTGATACAACGTGTAATTTAAGCTGAACAAATATTCCGAGCAACTAAAGAATACGAAGAAAATAAATGGCAGAAGACTGGCAACCGGAATTGCACCGCAGACAGCGGATACAAAATCTTCCATTCCCATCGCATACATACATTCCTGCATCGCATAACCAAGCATCAGAATAATTACCATGTCAACCATGTCGATAAAGCCATCCACGATACACTGCACATACTCGGAAATCGTCTGTAGGCCCTGCATGACATATAAAAATCCGGTAAAAATAACCGCAATGGCAAACGCCGTAAAGCAGTTAAGCCCCGTTGCTAACAAAGCGATTACAATACAGACAAGCGGCAAAATGAGGTTTAACACACTAACATGTTTTGTCCTCTCATTATTTTCATCAAAATCCTCTTCTTCGTCTGCGTCAGCCTCTTCATCGCTCCCTTTAATATCGCCCATCTGGATTCCTTTTTCTTTCATCATCCGGTACGCTTTTTTCATCGGTCCGATAATCGGAATTTTACCGGCAGCAAATAAGAGCGAGAGAACAATCGCAACAATCGCATAAAACATAAACGGAATTGACTGGATGAAAATATCCGTCGCCTGTGCCTTATCCGCGACATTATCCGCTTCTACAATCTGGTAAATGATAAAATATCCCCACGCACCAAACGGAAGCATCGCCGACGCACAGATACTAATTGTACGAATGATATAGGCAAGTGCCAACCTCGGCTTCTTCAGCGCGTCAATCAATGGGGAAAATGCCGCACCGGCAGTCAGTGCCGACACATAGTCATCCACCGATGTCGCACCGGCGTACACACCCGCTGTCACCATAACGGCAGCTGCTTTTCCCTTTTCCTTGCTTGTCACAAACTCGGTAAATGCCTTTGTGCTTCCGGTTCGCTTCATGGCAATAATCAAACCGCCGCAAAGGAAAAACGACATATACATCTCGATATTTTCCGGGTCACCAAGCACGGTATATAAATCATTGATAAAGCCGCCAAAACAGGCACCCTTATACCACAATATGTAACATGAAAATGTACCTAAAACCAGCGACTGCATAACATCTTTTGTGACCAGAGCATATACAAACAGCCCTGCCAGTGGAACAAGAATCCAGAAACTTCCTGTCACCATTTTTGTTGGCACCAAAAACAAGACAACCCAGAACACAATCCAAAACGCCCAGAGTTTTACCATTTTCGGCTCGATATGCTTCGGATTCATGTAATATAAAATTCGTTTAAAAATGTTTTTACTGTCCATATCAATCACTCCAATCACACAAAAAACTTACTACCTGGATGAATGATCCCAGATTTTTAACTGCGTACCAATGCCATGGTCGACGGCATTGCGGTAAATTTCAGACCCCCATGCAACGTCCTCAATCGGCATTCCTTCAATGGCAACAAAAATAATTTCATCATCGGATTTTCTTCCCGGCTTTTTGCCACGGATAATTTCACCCAAATGGTCAATGGAATCTCTCGTAATCAGGCCATCCTCTACCATGTAATAGAACTCCTCACCCATGCAGCCGGTCGCCTTACGCATTCCATTTTCATCGTAACCCTCTTCATCCTCGATGCCGTACTCCTCATACATCTTCCAGTTATCGACAACTTTGCGGATGCCAACAAGTTCTTTTTTATCCATGTTGAAAAAGCTCGTCGCAATCAGGGTAACACCCGGTTTTAACCATTCTTTTTTGTAGGTCGGATACTGCCCCGGTTTCACAGAAACCGACTCGCTGATAATATCGGAGCCGCGGACTGCTTCCTCTAACGTCTCACAGATGATTACTTCCTTCACCTGTTTATAATGGGTTTCAATAAACTCCTTAAGTGCAGCCGCCGTTTTGGATTTTAAAGAACCTGCCTTAATTTTTACCGTGTCAATATTTTTTGCATTTGTCATAATGGCACGGAAACAAGCTTTCGCAATCGGTCCTGCACCCAACATTGTAAGAACTTTTGAATCTTCTCTTGCCAAAAGTTTGGTTGCCAGTCCCGGCATTGCCCCGGTACGCATTGAACTTAACAAGTTCGCTGACATATAAGCAAGCGGTGCTCCGGTCTCCACATCATTTAGGGCAAACATCAAATTGGAACGCGGAATTCCCATCGGGCGGTTATTTCCGTTTGAGCCGTACCATTTACATCCTGCGACATGGAATTTGCCCCCTAAGTACGCCGGCATGGCGATAAACCGCCGGTCCGCGCCGTCATTAATCGGGAATCCGTCAATATCGGATTTTTTTGGAAATTCCAGCATAATTCCGTGAGAGTTATGCTCCGGACCACCCATGATGAAGTCGCCGTCTTCCAAAAGTCCCATTGTCTCTTCCATCACATCAACGCATTTGGCAGCATCCATAACTCCTGCCTCAATCATATCCTCTTCATCTAAATAAAGCATACGGAGTTTTTTCGATTCTACTAATTTTGCTTTTTCTTCTGCAATTACAGCCTCTAATTCACTCATGCCTTTCATCTCCTTTGACTTTTGCTCAGTTTATTTCAAACTCTTAAATCGGTCATAGCTTAAGGAAGAAATATCAACTATTGTGTCTTCTCCTGCTACCATCTGGGACAACATCAGTCCAACTGCCGGTGCGGTGCCAAACCCATGACCAGTAAATCCACAGGCAAGAATCAGTCCAGGAACTTCATCTACACGGTCGATAACCGGTACGCCGTCAAAGCACAAATCACACCAGCCGCCCCATGTGCGGACAATTTTGGCATCTGCCAGTTTCGGAATGTATCCCATAATCGCGCGGCATCCTGCTGAAGCAGTAATCGATGTTGTGCGCAAATCGTCAAACGATTTATCAATCGATTCTTCCAAACCGGAATCCGAACCGAATACAAATGAACCATGCTGTGACTGATGTCCATAGAAATCGGCATCTGCGGTTCCTAACATGATATCAAACATATGTGGCTGCATTTCCGTTACCAGACATTCTTCAAAGAATTTTGTCATCGGCACATCAATTCCTACCGTGCGGGCGATAAAACGGCTCTCGTAGCCGGCAGCCAGAATAATGGTTTCGCCCTCAAATACTTCCCCGGTTGTAAGAATTACTTTTCTTGCTTTTCCCTTAACTTTTTCAATGGCTTTTACCTTTGCTCCGGTTATGTAACGTGCACCGAGTTCCAGTGAACGGGTATAAAAGGCAAGGGTTGTTTTCATTGGGTTGGCGTGACCATCGGTTGGACACCAGCTTGCACCAATGACTTCATCCGAAAGGTGCGGACAGATTTCTTTGACTTCTTTGCCGTCAATTACATGCATATCCAGTCCTACGCTTCTGGCATTGGAAGCTAAGGTTTCAAGTTTTTTCAAATGTGCTTCTGTTTTACCAAGACGCAAGTTTCCTCTCTGGTAATACTCAACGTCTACACCAAGTTCTTCGGAAAGTGTCGGCCACATATTGTTGACCGCATACATCGCATACGGAAGTTCTCTGACATCACGTCCGGACTGACGGACACCACCACCGTTTCTTGATGAACCACCGTGTCCGATACTGTCATCTGCTTCTAATACTAAAACATCTTTGATTCCTCTTTTGGCAAGGTAATATGCGGTTGCACAACCGTTAATACCGCCACCGATAATAATTACGTCTGCTGTTTTTTTCATTTGCAGTCACCTCCATCCCTTGCTAAAACTTTCATCTCAATTGGTCGCATCGGAGCTCTCGATACCGCCGGTTCAATATCCGTCGGTCTTACATGAAGCTCTCTAGCCATAATTCCTTTTACTAATTTTCCACAGGTCTGTCCCTGACAGAGTCCCATGCCATTTCTCAGATATCGTCTCATTTCCTCCATTGTCACAATGCCCTCGTGAATGGCTTTTCGAATTTCTCCTTTGGTCACTTCCTCGCATCGGCATATCAGCATATCATCATCTGCGCCAGGTACAAAGGGACCGATTTCTTTTAATTTTTCCTGAATATCCATCATATCGTTTTCCTCTTTTCTGCGCTGTCTCGCGCGTTATTTTCGCGTTTTCTATGCTCTCTTATAGAAGCGTGCCTTCATTGTCATATCACTTGGCACCTTAATCGTCAACAGGTTGGTGTGGTCAAATGCTTTGGCAGTTTTACAGGATACCACTTCGCAGTCGCACACTTTCTGTCCGTCTCGTCCGAGCGCAATTCCTTTCTCGCCTGCCTCCGGCAGTGGAAGAAATTCGTAAGGAAGAGTGACAGTACCAAATCCAGGCTCCGTTTCCTCATCAACTAAGAAGATTGCCTGACCGGAACAAGAAGCTACACACATACCACATCCGATACATTTGGAACCCGGCACAACAACCGGCAGTGATGTAATGTTATCGCCGATGGAAATACATCCTTTTGCACAGGCATCCTGACATGGGTTACACGGAATGTTCTGCGTACATTCCATTACCGGATGAACACCGACTGCATGGGTAACACCCGGATACCGCTCAATCTCATCGTCCGCTACATAACCTTTTGCAAGAAGGTTTTCGGAAATGTCAATGCCCTCTTCGGTTTTCTCGATTTTTTTGCCTCGGTTTTTCGGAGCAAACATTCCCTGACGAAGTGCTTCCAGTGCGGATTCCAATTCGCTTACGCGGGCTTCTCTTTCTTCTTTTGTCATGTAGCCCAAATACTCAGAAATGACAGCTCCTGAAATACGACCTTCAATCATTGCTGAACTTGCTTCCTCGATTCCGGATACATCGCCTGCTGCGTAAATACCCGGTACACTGGTTGCGCCAAGAATATCACAAACCGGTACATAACCGCCCGGTGTGTCATTCATTTCGCAGCCTGCCTGTTTGAGTAACTGTGACATCGGTGACAAACCAACTGCCATACAAATGGTGTCCACATCGAAATGTTTTTCCGTTCCTTCGATGAACTGGAAGTTTTTATCGACCTCTGCAATCGTAACACCCGTTACCCGATCTTCGCCTTCTGCTTTTACGATGGTGTGTGACAGATAAAACGGTACCCCGAGTCTTGCTACTTTCGCAGCGTGTACCCCGTATCCGCCAACTCTCGGTGCCGCATCAACAAGGGCAACCACTTCGCATCCAGCCTGCATTAACTGGAAGCTGACAACCAATCCTACGTTACCGGTTCCAAGCATCAGAATCTTTTCTCCGGCTTTGATGTGGTGAAGGTTCATCATCGTCTGTGCTGCACCTGCTCCGATTACACCAGGCAACGTCCAGCCAGGGAACGTTACCATGTTTTCACTGGCTCCGGTTGCCACTAAGATGGCATCCCCTTTCATATGTTTTACTTCATCTCCGATTCGCACCGTGATTTCTTTTTCCGGATACAAACCGATTACCGTTGCATTTAACATAACTTCAACGCCGTATTTTTCTGCCTCAGCGAGAAGTTCTTCTCCTATTTTAAATCCGCGGATTTTTGCTTTGTGCTCCTTTGAGCCAAAGAACTTATGAATCTGCTTAAATAACTGTCCGCCCGGTTTTTCATTTTCATCAAGTACCAGAGGATGCAATCCATGTTTTGCTGCTTCGGTTGCTGCGGACAATCCGGCTGGTCCTGCTCCAATTACAATCAAATCATATCGTTTCATTTACGCTTCCTCCTTTGCACTTGCTCCATACTGGGTTTCTACTACCATTCCCTCTTTCAACGGGGTGATGCAGGTTCTCACATTTGGCTTTCCATCAACTACCATAACGCAGTCGGTGCAGCGTCCAATCGCACAAAAGACACCTCGTGGTTCATGGCGTTTTGCTGTATAACGATGTGCCATCACACCTGCTACACGAAGAGCTGCTGCAATCGGCTCTCCCTCATACCCTTCCAACGTTGTTCCGTCATATGAGAATTTCACTAATTTTCCTTTTGGAGATTCCCCTAAAATCGGATGATTTTCAATTCTCTTTTCCATACCGTAATCCTCACTTTCCAAAATTCAAATTGATTTAGAAACAACAAAAGAGCCACTGGCACCAAACGCGGTCACCATTGACTCTTTACGGGAAGTATAAACCCTAGAACCATACTAGGGTCAAGGGCTTTTTTTGAAAATTTGACATTTTTTTTCATCTTTGCTAAAATATGTGAGTAAGCAATGGCGCTGTTTCCTCGGAAATAGTGCCTTTTTTAGGAGGAACCGTCAAGAACGAAGTTCTTGCTTGAAATCGGTTCCGACGACTTGCCGTCTGGCGCATGTGAGGGGGCACTACCTTTATATTAGGAGGAATGATCATGGCAAACAGCACATTTCACATCGGAGAATTATCAAATTTATTTAATATCAGTGTCGATTCGATTCGTTATTATGAAAAAAAGGGATTAATCTGCCCGACACGAAATGAAAATAACGGATACCGGGAATATTCTCTGGATGATTTCCAGACTTTAGTGATGATTCGTGAACTGCTGGGACTTGATTTTCACAAAGAGCAGATTAGCGAGTTCTTAAAGAATAGAAATATTTCCACCACAATGGAAATGTTAGATACGGAGCTTTCTATTATAAAGGAAAAGATGGAAGTTCTTCAAAAGAAAAAGGAGCAGATTGTCAGCCGGATTCAGTCTTTGCAAGCTGTGCAGAATGAGTCATCGGACACTTCCATTCGATTAAAGACATTCAAAAAACGCCCGATTGCCATGATTTCCACGGAAAATCTGCCGGACGCTTATGTTGACTACACAATGGTTCAATATATGAAAAAGAACCAGATTAAATTAGATACCATCGGTTTCTGCGACTGTTACACGCTGGATTTAGAAAAATCAAATCCAGACTCCGATTACTACCGCACGGAAAATGTTTTCTTTTTGACTGACAGCACAAAAACGAAGACGGATACATTTCTCCCTGCCGGTGAATATCTGTGTCTGTACTACCACGGCTCCTTAAAGCAGACCAAACAGTTGATGCCTTCTCTCTATGCCTATGCAAAAGAACATCACTTAACTGTCACCGGCCACCCGATGGAACTTTGCCACATCGACAGTTATGAGACGAACCGCGAAAGCGAATATGTTATTGAATTAGAACTTCCGGTGAGTTCTCATCCTTTTGCAAAACAGTAATCACTTTATCCCAATTGTCCAGTACAAATCTGCCAATTACCGGATCATACATTTTTCCTAAATTCTTTTCTATTTCCTGATAACAGATATCAAATCCAAGCGCCTTGCGGTAACGTCTTGTTGAAGTCATCGCATCAATGGAATCACAAATCGCAATAATTCGTGCTCCCACCGAAATTTCTGCCCCTTTCAATCCATCCGGGTATCCTTTTCCATCAAACCGCTCATGGTGATGAAGCACAATATCAATCAGCCCTGAAAGCATACTGGATTTACTCAAAATCTCGGCTCCAATCGCCGGATGTTCTTTCATAATCTCCCATTCTTCATCCGTCAGCCGCTCCGGTTTATTTAACACGGCATCCGGGATTCCAATTTTTCCTATATCATGTAAATGCGCCGCCACATGAATATCGTTTTGGCATTCCCCGGTAATCCCCATCTCGCCGCATATCATCTGAGCCAAGTCACTGACCCGCTCCGAGTGTCCTGCCGTGTAAGGGTCTCTGGCATCTAATGCACTTGTTATGCACTCCACAATTTCATGGTAGGCATCAATATTTAACCTGTCAAGTTCCTGTATCATGTAAATTACACATCTTCTTTCCTTTGTTCGCTAACTTTTATTATACAACGAATACAGGGAGAGGACAAGAATTGGGAATGGAGAATTTATTTCAAGTAGGGGTGGCAACTTGCATTGCTTCCCCTCCTTTCACCACACAAATCTTTCGCCACCATCGCAAAATAAAACCATTGCGAAAAAATGGATACAAACGCACAGGTATCAGACATAAATTTTGCTGCCTATTCATACCTGTGCGTTTGTCACGCGAATGCGCCATTTTTTTCAATGGTTTTATTTTATATTTTATCCCCACACTTCTTCTGCAATCTCTTTTACGAGTTTCAATTTTGCCCACTGCTGCTCCTCGGTCAATTTATTCCCGATTTCACAGGAAGCAAATCCGCACTGTGGGCTTAAGCATAAGCGGTCAAGTGGAATATATTTCGCTGCTTCATGAATTCTTTCAATAACTTCTTTTTTATCTTCAAGCTCCGGTGTTTTCGTTGTAATCAGTCCAAGTACCACTTTTTTGTCCGGTGAAACTTTAGCAAGTGGTGCAAAACCGCCGGAACGCTCGTCGTCATACTCTAAGAACAAAGCGTCTACATTTTCTTTGGCAAATACATAATCAGCCACACTGTCATAAGGACCGCTGGTGAAATATGTTGAATGATAATTGCCGCGGCAGATATGTGAAGTAATTACCATATCCTCCGGCTTTCCTTCCAATGCCAGATTATTCACAGCCAGCAAACTCTGTTTCACTTCTTCTAAGTCAATACCAAGGCTTTTGTAACGCTGTTTTGCGGCATCACCCACAACGGCACCCCATGTACAGTCATCCAACTGCAAATTGCGGCAGCCTGCCTCATAAAACTGGCGGATAACATCCTGATATGCCACTCCAATATCATGAATCAGTTCTTCATCTGTCGCATAAAATTTTCTTGTTGATTCCACATTCTGCGGAACAATAAACTGCTGGAACATCTGTGCCGGTGCTGGAATTGTATATTTTGCAACTGTATTTTCATCTTCCAAAGTTTTCAAAAACTTAAAGTATTCAACAAATGGATGTGCTTTCGCTTTAATTTTTCCAACTACATAAGTATCTTCCAGAGAAGCGAGCTCACCTGCAAACTGTACGCCGCCTCCAGTTAATTCATGCGCAACTCCCTCAAATCCCCACATAAAATCCAAATGCCAGTAAGTTCTACGAAACTCACCATCAGTAATCACATGAAATCCCAAGTCCTTCTGTTTGGCAACAACTTCACGAATTGCCTCATTGATTGTCTCGTCTAATTCTTCTTTTTCAATTTTCCCATCCTCATACAGCGCTTTCGCATTCTTTACTTTTTCCGGGCGTAAAAAACTTCCTACATAATCATATCGAAATGGTTCCTGCAATGCTTTCATCTTCAAATCCTCCGTTTTTCTTTGATGAGGATAGTGTAGCATTGTTTATTTCTTTTGTGAAATACACATAATCATGCCTTTTCCATAGTTTCAGACTATGGCCAGGTAATTTTTTATTGCCTCCTGATAATATAAAGCGTAGCGGCTTAACATCGTATTTTTCTTACGAATCATGCCAATCCGCATATCACAATCCGACACAAGGGGCTTTGCAATAATATTTTCACCATTTAACTTCTGGTCGATGACACCGGAGCAAACCGTAAATCCATTTAACCCAATCACAAGGTTAAACAGCGTTGCACGGTCGCGCACCTGAATATTTTTCGGAAAATCCAGCATACTCAAAAACTCCTCAGCAAAATAAAAGGAGTTCCGCTCTCCCTGCTCATATACCAGATACGGATATGGCTGTAAATCATCCAGTGTAATTTCTTTCTTATTTGCCAGCGGGTGCTCACGGCAGATAAACACGTGCGGTTCTGCCACAAACAATTCTTCAAATACAAGTCCGTTTTTCTTCATAAGTTTCGTCAGAACTTCCTCGTTGTGCGCCGACAAATATAAAATTCCAACCTCGCTTTTCCCCTGCGCCACGTCATCAATAATCTCTCCGGTCTGCGTCTCGCGCAAAATAAAATTGTACTGGCTGGCATCGTACTGTTTCACCAAATCCACAAACGCATTGACCGCAAAGGAATAATGCTGGCACGACACCGAAAATTTCGGCGTCCGGTTTTTGTCCTTGCCAAAATGCTCCTGCATAATATCCGCCTGTTCCAAAAGCATCCGTGAATAGGCAAGCAGTTCCTCACCTTCTCTCGTTATCACAACACCTTTGCTGGAGCGTGAAAAAGCAGTCACGCCCATTTCCTTTTCCAAATTTTGAATTGCCGCACTAAGACTTGGCTGCGAAATAAAAAGTTTCTGTGCTGCCTCCGAAATGCTCCCACACTCCGCAACTGTCACCAGATATTTTAACTGTTGTAATGTCATACCTTTTCCCCTTATCGTATATAAATCCCTTTCATTATAGGATTTCCGGCAAATTCTGTCCATAGACAATTCTTTCATTGACATAATAATTTCCCACATGCTATAATTGGGTTACAACTCAAATAGCAATTCATTTCTATTTCGAGACACACGAAGGGATTTTACATAAAATAAAAAAGGAAGGAGGAATGCAAAGTACATGGCAAGAAAATACGACAGTGAAGAAACGAAGCAGAAAATTCTGTCATCCAGTGTCCGCTTGTTTATAGAAAAGGGATATCATGAGACGACGATGACGGAAATTCTTCATGATGCAGGCGTATCCGGCAGCAGTTTTCACTCCATTTTTCACACGAAAGATGGCGTCTTGGCAGAGCTTACGGAATTTATGTTTGAAAATCAGTTTGGTGTAGCAGAAAAAATCATTGGAACCGGGAAAAATCCGGTGCTTCTCTACGCCGTTGAAACCTGTATTCAGTTGACGCTTACCGAGATGAATGAACATCTCCGCGACATTTACATGGAAGCCTACACACAGCCGGCATTGATGGATTATATTCACAAGCATACAGCAAAAAAAATTGCGATGATTTTCAGGCAGTATAATAAAGACTTTCAGGAAAGCGATTTTTACGAAATGGAAATTGGGACAGCCGGATGTATGCGTGCCTATATTGCAAAAAAATGTGATATGTATTTTACTTTGGAAAAGAAACTTGAGCGGTTTCTAAGAGTAACGCTTGGCGCATATCATGTACCGGATGACATACAGCGTGAAACCATCGCTTATATCGGAAAATTAAAAATCCGGGAAATCACCGGTCAGGTCATGAATAAATTGTTTATGGCTCTGGCAATGAAATATGATTTTACATTTCATGAGGCAAACACAAAAAAGAAATGAGGGATATTATGACAAGGAAAGAATTTCACAAGAGACTTTTGATTACGTCTCTTCTTCTGGGGCTGGTACTCCCCTTGGCAAATGTACCGGTAACATCATCATTAAACCAGACCAAAAAAGCGGCGGCAGCAGAGCCGGCCGTAATGACTTTTGCCGAGGGCGAGGGTACCGGAGAAGAATTTAAGGAAGAATCCTGGGTGATGGACTCTAATGCGGCTGGAGAGCCACACAAAGGTTCACTGGCTATTGAAAGCTACCAACCCAGCTCAGACACTTATGGTATTAAAAAAAATCCATATTCAAAAAAGGAAACCCCGGAAAAAGTAATCCGGCTGTTTGACGTGGCAAAACCGTATTCTGCACCCGAATCCGCCGCCGAGGAAGATCCGAATAAAAGTACCTCTGATTACCGTTCCACAGTAATCACACTAAATCAACTGGTTCCGCTAAATAGCAGATCGCAGTTTTCCACAAAATTTACCTTTTCACTCCCGGACGCCTGCGTCAACACCAAACAGGCAGGAGGGAAAGAATTCGCCAGAGAAGTCGGCGGCGACGGCCTTGCCTTTTTCATGGAAGATTACATATCCGATCCGGAAGATTTAGCGTATACGTATTCCGGTGGTGACACCTATCCATTCGGCATGCAATGTGACGAAAAAAGACTCATGGTCGAAATGGATTCCCAATATAATGGTGCCTATTGTAACATGAATAAAACGGGCGACGTATATCCATATGATGAAAATCGCCCATATTCCTATGAAAGCTGGGATTATGATAACCAATTATACTTTCACAAAGACCAAACCTATACCGGGAAAAATGACTACGAAAAAAACTTTAATCCTTATGAGGGCACGGACGGCAGAGAGTACGCCGCTTACCGCAATTACAAGTATGCCGAACGCTTTGACCATATCGGTATCACGCTAAACAGCGACCATGCCCGTCACGATGCCATTTATTACCTAAACGGTCTTGACCCAACCAAAACGGTTGAAAAAACAAAAGATGGAAAAAACTATACGGCGTACGAGAATCTTGCTTATTTTGATGCCTGTGCAGGTGGCGTTCTGGATGACACAGATAAGTTAGAAGCTGCCTATCAGGACACCACAAAAAAGAGTAACAAGGTCAGTGATTCTTCCACCTGTGCCACGCGTTTTGCAGACGCAGGGGTAAATGACAGGCTTTTTACCGTATGGATTGATTATGATGGTGACAAAATGTATGTCCGCTATGCCAATGGCGATTTTGCCAATGCGAAAAGACCTGCCAAACCGCAGATTGAAAAAGAAATTGACCTTCACTCCCGTTTTGACAACAAAAAGGCATTGATTGGTTTTTCTTCATCAATCAATGCCTCCAAGGCGAATACAACTTTGCACGCCTTCCAGTTTACCAATAAGTATAAACCAATTGACGAAGAGGCATCTTATCGAATCAATTACTGGAAGTTAAATCCGGACACAGAAAATTATGAAAAGGCAGAATCTTCCGAGGTTATGACAGGTGCCGTTGGCGACACTGTCACTGCAGCTGATGCAGATGCCAGCTATGCGACAAAATATAGTAATGATTACTATCACATAAGCACGATCACACCGCAGGATTCCCGCGTCACACTCGAAAACGCGGATACACATTACCAAATGAATTTGTATTATGAACCGGAGAAAACAACCTATAAGGTACTCTACTATCAGGAAACAGAAGATGGTAACTATAAACTGCTGAACGAATACGTAAGTCCACCAACCTACATTGGGAAGACCGTTTATGCAGAAATTAAGGAGCCCGATGGATATATGCAGGGTGGAGATGATACTACTACATTTGGAATTGTTAAGCCAAACAATGCCACGATACTTAAAGTTTATTACGATAAATACAGACCTCTGCCGGAACCAACCGAAGTGGGACAGACACCATCACCATCCCCAAGCCCGACTCCAACTGCTACACCGACTGCTACACCGACTGCCACACCAACCACTACGCCGACTGTCACTCCAACGCAGCGGGCAACGGCGACTCCGACGATGACACCAACCATAGCACCAACGACTGTTCCAACTCAAGTTCCAACCGCTGCGCCAACCGTAGCACCTACGAAAAAACCAGTCAAAGCTTCCGTAAGCAAAAAGCTGATTCAACCGGTGAAAGCAAGCGAAAATGCCAACAGACTTTCCTGGAATCCGGTAAAAAATGCGGACGGATATTTCATTTACGCCTCTGCCTGCAACGAAAACGGAAAAGAGCGTAAAGTAAAGAAAATTGCCGATATTAAAAACCGATTAACCACTTCTTATACTCACAAAAAATGCGAGAAAGATACGTGGTATAAATACCGTATTACGGCTTACCGCATTATCGGGAAGAAAAAAACTGCAATCAGTAAATCACTGGAATTACATTCGCTGACGAAAGGAAGTAAAACTTATGAAAATCCTTCGCGCGTAAAAATCCGCAGTGGCAAAAAACTTTCTTTAAAGGCTGGAAGCACTAAGAAAATACGAGCACAAGTAATTGTACCAAAAGGGAAAAAAACCTGCTGGCACATTCAAAAAATCCGCTACCTTGTGAGTGATTCCTCTGTACTGACCGTATCAAAAAAAGGTAAAATCAGAGCAAAAAAAGCAGGGCATGCGACAATTTATGCCATTGCCCAAAATGGTGTAAACGCTAAAATTAAAGTCAGCGTAATAGCTGCAAAATGATAAAGAAAAAAGTGCCGGAAATTCGCATTTTTATGGATTCAAATATTCTGAAAGCATATCAGAAACACAATTTTTGATTTCCACTGCGATGCTCCGGCACTTTTCTTTTGATAAGCCGGCCTGTGTTCCTACAAAAATTAATTCTTTGCTTCCCGGATTTTTCCCATTCCCAGCCACAGTTGTCGTGTGCTCTCCATAATATGTCGTACTATATGTCAAATCATACGCCGGACTCAACCGCCAGCACTTTTTCTCCTCTTCATAAAGAAAAGAGAAGTTTTTTGCATGGTCGTCTCGATTGTGAGCATACACATTAAAACACATACGGCGGTACATATTCTCCAAATCCTCCGGTGAATTATTGGTTATTATTTTCGTAAGTTTCATCAAATCCTGATAATCAAGAATAGGCTGCTCAAAATCCAACTCCAAAAGTGCCGCCACTGTCAACATATGCACTCTTTCCATTTCTCCATGTTGATTTTTCCGGTCAAAGCGTTTCGTACCAAAATAGCCGCTGCATTTACCTGACGGAAACAAATTACATTCACTCATCGTAATTCCACACTGCCCGGCGCACAGATAATAATCGTATTCCATTTTTCCAATATCCGCACGGTCCACATGCGCCGGAAATTTAATAATCCATGGCTCCCCATCCATTTCCATCATTACTTTAGGTCTGGCTCCGCCACTGGTTCCGCCCAAACGATACAATTCATCCAGTTTTTCTGTCTCCTCTGTATTCAAAATGCGCTGACATTCTTCTGCCAGTTCATCCAGATTATCCACGTCCTGACCATAGGACAGATTTCTTTCGGGGCGATAAATAAGTGCTCCCATCCCTTGATTTCCTACTACTGCCAAACGGTCAATAATTGAAAATTCATCTCTATTTATCCCATGCTTTTTTAACATTCTATCTAACAATAACTGTCCCCACGCATCCGGCAGGCTGTCTGCAAACACGCCGAATAAACCTCGAAAATAATCTTTTGTGGGAACAAAAACCTTCTTTTCCAAAGGAAGCGAAAAAGGGCTGATAGAAAAACCGTCCGCCAGCCATTCATCAGCATATTCAAATGCTGCTTTTTTTGATTCCGTAAGTGCCATCGTCCCTACAAGCCGCTCCCCGTAATAAACATGCAACACTTTATTTTCCCTCATTGATAACCTCCTGAATACTTCGATACGGAACATCCGTAAATAAATTCCGTATCTCATCCACCTCATTCAGAGCAAATGCCAGCTTCGTTAAAGAGAGTAGTGAAATCTGCCCTGTCGTCTCAAAACGCTTAATTGAGCCGTAACTTACACCGCTCATTTCCGATAATTTTTTCTGGGAAATCGAACGCCTTTTGCGAATCCCTCGTATTCTGCCCGCCAGCTTCATATCGATTTCCTCTGCTGTTTCCCATATTAGTCTCGCCATTTTATGTCACCTTTATGTGTTGTTTTTGTAGATAATATATTATCTTTTTTGTGGTATATTTATGTTTTATGTATAATATATTATCTGCTTATATATTATCATAAGGGTATTGAAAACACAAGAAAAAGTCAATGTTAGTTTGTGTCAAGTGTTCGTTGCCACTCTTTTGATTTTCCGTAATTTCTTAGAAAGACATTGCGTCTCGTGGGCACTCCCGTTTGTTGAGTGTGTAGCTATCGTGAAAAGGATGTGATAAAACAGAAAAACAGAAACAGACTTCGTTCAAAAACACCATCGGCCACTTCAAAGCGGACGATTCTTAGTTTGAGCGGATATTCATCGTAAATATCAGCGGGAATAAAATAGTCGAATGTTGTGTTTTTGTAAATAAAGCGGTATTGTGATGCTTTTTCAGAATGTTTATGTTTCTTTTTTGATTGTGTTCTGGTCAAAATCAGTTCGACGGTTGTATCCAGTTTATCTGGAAGAGTCTCGACACCAAGAAAACGCTGTACATTCAAATCCTTGGCACGAATCAAAAAATCAACTTTATTTTCGATTGCATGGGCAAAAACGTTGTAGCTGGAAAATCCTCTGTCAGCGATGAAAATCGGCAAACCTCCATAGGCATACCGATCCATAAGATTGCAAATAGCCTGAAACTCATTTTTTAGACGTCCGGGCTGAACTTCTAAATCGAGATATCTCTTAGAACATAATTCATATAATGAAATGGTATGAACCATGTTAAAACCGGATGCAGATTTTCCGTTAGGTTCGTGGAAAGTCTCTGAATCGTTAGGATTTCTGGCAATGTTAAACTCAGAGCCATCGCAGGCAATAAGATAGTATTTTCCGCGAAATTTATTTAAAGGGAATTTAAGGTTGAATTCCTTCAAAAGATGGCGGAACGCAGAAATAGAAAGTTTGGAACGTTGTTGATAAAAAGCGGAGCCAGTAGGAACTGAAGAATCATAGTCAAAAAATTTGAGAAGTTCATGATTTAAACTGCCACTTTCCATGGAAATGATGAGTTGCATCATTTTCTGAAAATCAAGTTTGCGTTTACGAATAAAATCCTTGTTTGGATTTTTTACAAAAGAAGAAAGTGAGCGGCCGCACATTTTGATTGATATGTCAACTACAATTTTAATTTTTTTGTTAGAGGTTCACAATGAGGTGAGCTAATAAGCTTAACTAAGTGACATTGATAAAGAACTGGATTAATCAATAGCAAGAGCCTTTTTTAAACCAGGCTCAATCAGATGGCTAGCGATACCGCAGAGGATTCCAGGAAAAAGGACGAAAAGTCCGGGAACCAGGAATACGATGAGGCAGGCACCGGCCATTGTAAATAATAAGATGAAAGTTTCTTTGATATGACCTGCCATCAGGCGCACGGAGAGCAGAAGAACTGCCGGAAATGAAGCGCGCAGGTGTGAGATCACGGCAAAGATATAATTGGCGAGAACCCAGAGGACGAGGCAGATTACCATCCATAAAAATGGCGGTAAAAGATTGCCGTTTTTTCCGGTAAAGACTTGGGAAAGATCTACAGCCATCGTGGCACCGTAGCAGAGAAACAGGATTGTTGGTGCAAGAGACTGGAAAAAATTGGATTTGAATGCCGAAAAATATTCCCGGCAGATGTGAGCGGAAGTTTGTGTGTGACCGCGCGAGATACAATGATAAAGCGCCGTCAAAGAAGCCCCTGAAGTGATAAGAGGGATACTCGTAAATAAAAATAAAAAGCCAAGCACGATTAGCTGACATGCAGTAGTCAGCCAGTCGTACAATTTGTTTCCAAGTAATGATTTCATAAAAACCTCCCCAAATAAATGATAAATTAAGCGGATTTCCGGTTAGGTGGACAGCTGCAGTTTGAGCAGTTCGGAATACGAACTTCCGGTATATTTTTTAAAACATTTTCCAAAATAATTTGGATCCGGAATGCCGACTTCTTTTGCCGTCATATACATAAGCATCCGCGATTCCAGACATTTTTTGGCCTTTTCCATGCGGCAGGCCGTGATGTAATCTGAGATATTCTGGCCGCAGTCAGCTTTAAAACGGCGGCTCAGGTAACTCGGATTGTAACCGAATTTCTGCGCGATCGCGGTGAGATTTAAAGCGGAATCCGGATAGTGGTTATCAATATACTGCTTGACGTGTTCCATATCCGAAGAGACATCCTGCAGGACGGGCTGCTCCGGTACGGCGGCAGGCAGGGCATCCAGTTCGCGGATCGCTTTTTGGCAGGCTTCCCGGATGTCTGTGCGAACGATCGGTTTTAGAAGATAATCCGTGATCCCAAGTCCGATGCACTGCTTTGCATATTCAAATTCGTCAAAGGCAGTCAGGATAATGATTTTCATCTGCCGATACCGTTTTAACGCAATTTGGGAAAATTCGATGCCATCCATAAAGGGCATACGAATGTCTACAAAAATAATGTCCGGACGAAGTTTATCGATAATATTGATCGCTTCAATCCCACTTGCTGCTTCGCCAACAACTTCCAGCCCCATTTCCTGCCAGTCGACCGATGCTTTTAAAAGATTGCGAAGCGCCTTTTCATCGTCAATGATCATAACACGATACATAAAAACTACACTCTCCTTTACGTTATAACAAAAATATCTAACAGCCATTTGAAAGTGGCAGTTTCAAAATAATCTCACAATATTCCCCTTCTGTACTGTGTATCTCAAAGACATCTTCCGTTTTATAATAATAACGGATTCTTTCAATGGTTCCCTGAAATCCAAAACTTCGGCTGTCTTTGCCGGAAAATAGAAGTTCCCGCTGGTGTGCGGACATACCGATTCCATTGTCGTAAATGCTAAGAAATAGAAAATCTTCCTGACGTTTTACCGTGACACGGATAACCCCATGTTCGCCTTTTGGGCGAATCCCATGATAAATGGAATTTTCTACAAGCGGCTGCAGAATCAGGCGCGGAACACGGATGGAAGACAGGCCTTCTTCAATTTCATATTCATCTGTAAAAATATCCTCAAAACGTGTTCTCTGCAGTGTAAGATAGCTTTTTACAATTTCTATTTCTTCTCCCAGAGACAAGTCCGTGCTTCCTTTACTTAAGAAACGACGGTAAAAATTTCCAAGAGTTTCCAACATATTATATACTTCATCGGTTCGGTTTTCCAAAGCCATATAACGGATCATATCCAGAGTGTTATACAAAAAGTGGGGCTTCATTTGCTCCTGAAGAGCATCTAATTCAGCCATCCTCAGTGTTTTTTCTTTTTGAAGAAGTTCTTCGATCAATTGATTGATCTCAATCAGCATAGCGTTGTAACTATTTTTTAAAAGACCGATCTCGTCATCGTTTACATTCATACTAACGCGGTGCAGCCAGCCGTTTTGCACTTCGGCCATGCTGTCGACCAAACGCTGGATCGGGTAGATGACATTTTTGGCAATATAAGTATTGATCAGCCACATAAATGCGAGAAGTATAAAAGCGCCGATGATCAAAGCGACCAGTAATTTGGCAGGGAGCCCGTCTAAAATCCGTACTTCCAGACGGGAAGCAAGGATGAAATGAGAGTCTCCCAATGTGTCGCAGGTAAATATACTTTTGTAAAATAGTTTGTCCGTTTCTTCGCGCGTGTTTTGAAGTAGATTTTCCGGATTTAAGGAGGAAAATGTGCTTTCATTATCCTTGCAGATTAATCTGCCGGATGTGTCATAAAGAGCAAAATGGCTGGTTTCGCCGGAAAGCCCTTCATATGCCTGTTCAAAGAAGCGGCTTGGGAGATTGATTGCTAGGATACCGATCGGTTTTTGGGTGTTTATGTCATTGATGACACGGACAAAAGACACCATTTCGCCAATGTTTGAGCGAAAGGCACCGCGAGTGCCTGCTTTAATAACGTAATTTCCCTTTTGAGCCATGACTTCGTTCAGCCATTCTGTTTCAAAAATCTTGCCGGTATTGACATAGGTGATTCCCGGACCGGTGTTAAGGCATTGGCCGTCCATGCGAAGAATCACGACATTACAGGAAAGATTAAATGTATTTAGAATGTCGTGGATCTCCTGGAGAGCATTTCGTGTGCGAGGAGTAGAATTACTCTCTGCAAGTAAAAAAGTGCGTACAGTGCTGCGAAGCATGGTAAGGCGGCTGATGCTGTTAATGGACTTCATGGTGCTGTCCAAGTTATTGGAAATAGCAGTTCGATTACTGATTTCTTTGTCAGCGATCGATTGCTGCATTTGATTTTCCAAAATCAGATAGAAGATACCTGAGCAGAATAAAATGCATACAATCATTGTACAAAGAAACAAAAACTGAATTTTTTTCCGAAGCCCCAATGACAAAAAACGTTTCTTCATAGTGCGTTATATCTCCCAAAATAACTATAATAAAATTATTATAGCATATTTATCCTTTAATTGCACCTGCCATTAAACTTTCTTGTATTTTTTTGCTCATAAAACAATAAATGATGAGTGTCGGGAACGTGGCGATGACAAGAGCAGCACCGATCGGCCCCCATTTGGTCGTGTAAGCCCCGGAAAGTGCCTGGATACCTACCGACAATGTACGATATTTACTGTCACTGATAAAGATGACGGCAAACATAAGCTCATTCCACGCTTGTAGAAAGGTAAAAATGCCAATGGTAGAAAGTGCCGGTTTCATGAGCGGAAGCACAATGCGGAAGAAAATGCCATAGACACCGCAGCCGTCGATACAGGCAGACTCTTCAAGTTCACGTGGAATATTTTCAATGAAACTTTGACAGATCATAATCGCCATCGCCAATGCAAATGCGGTGTAAGGAATTATGAGTGCCTGATAGGAGTTTGTCATCTTTAATTCGCGTAAGATGATAAAAATTGGCAGGATTGCCGCGTGAATCGGTACCGTTAAGCCGAGCATAAAAATGCTGTTGACAAGTTTGCGGCCGCGCCATTCCATGCGGGAAAGTGCATAAGTCGCCATCAGGGAAAAGATGACAGTGAATGCAATCGTAGCAAAGGTGACAATGGCACTATTGACAAAGTAAAGTGCCATATTTCCGGCATCGAGAGCCTCCGAATAGTTGCTCCACAGCCATTCTTTTGGTAGGCCGATGATGTTGTCGCCAAAGATTTCTTTATTTGTCTTTAGGGAGAAGGTAAACATCCAATACAGCGGAAATAGGTTTACCAATGCCCAAAGAGACAGTAAAATGTACATTACACTGGTTTTTACTTTTTTCATTTAGTCCACCTCCGTTCGAAAACAGCGTTTGATCAGTATTGCGAAAAAGAAGCACAGGAAAATGATAAACATGGCAATCGAGCTTCCAAGTCCATAGCGGCTTCGGTCGAAGATCATGTTAATCATCAAGGTACTTGGTACTTCACTTGCGTGAGCCGGACCGCCGCCGGTCAATACATAGATCAGGTCAAAGGCCTTCAAAGAACCGGTTACCGCAAAGATCACACACATACGCAAAACCGGCTTGATCATAGGAATTGTGATATAACGTGATAATTGGTGGTCATTGGCACCGTCAATCTTAGCTGCTTCACGGATATCCGGTGACAGACTTTTAATGCCTGCGTACATGAGGAGCATGTGGTAGCCGACGTATTGCCAAAGCATCGGGATGAAGCAGGCGGCAAGAGCATATTTTTGGTCGCCGAGCCAGGTCTTGCACCATGTGTCAAGACCGACGGCATGCAAAAAGGAATTGACAATACCGTATTGTGGATTGTATATTTTCATCCACAATTGTCCGATGACGGTTGTGGATAACAAAACCGGAATGAAGAACACCGCCACAAAAAATCGTTCACCCTTGATGCCCTTTGCCAAAGTCAGAGCCAAAAGCAGGGCGAGGGGAAGCTGTAAAAAGACAGAAAGTCCGGCAAAGATAAAGGCGTTTCGCACGGTAGGGCCGAAGCCAAGACTTTTTTCTGTAAATAATTCAATGTAATTTTGTATACCAACAAATGTGCCGGAAGTGATGCCGTCCCAGTCTAAAAGACTATAATATCCGGACATAAAGATTGGTAAGATAATAATGGCTAAAAACAGCAATGCAGAAGGAAAGAGAAAAACGAAGATTGCTGTTTTGTTTTTTCTTACTTTGTCCATGAAATCCTCCTTTAAACGAATCGTTATAATGCCGGGCGGCTCCCGGACTGCAGCAATGCTGCTGTCTGGGAGCCGCCCGGATCAAATCCCATTCACAAAATTAACTTGTGATTATTTTTTACTTAACTGCTTATCCATGCTGGCAGCAAATTCTTCCGGTTTCAGATCGCCTGCGAAGAGGGACTGAAGGAGTGTCAGATATTCTCCAGCATCATCGGAAGACATCAACGTATCAAACCACAACGTATAGGAAGTTGCTTTTCCGGCAATATCTGCTACCTGCTGTGTTAAGGCAGGGACGGAAGAAGCATCATAATCTACGGTCCAAGCCGGAATTCCAGCACCGCTTAAGTAAGCATGTTTGGAAACTCCTCTTGTAATCTCAAAAGCAGCGGCAGCGGCAAGGTCTTTGTTCTTCGTGTTGGCGGATACCATCAAAGTATCGGAACCTCCGCCCATGAAGTCGGTTACACTTGCATTTTTGCTGTTGACAACAGGAATTGGTGCAACAGCGAAGTTATCCGGTTTCTCGGCATCGGTAACGATGGAACCACCCATCCAGCTTCCGGTGAAGTACATTGGAACCTGTTCTGCATAGAAAGAAGCACTTGCTTCATCATTGGAAAGACCGGTTGCGCCGTCGATGAAAGCGCCCATATCAACCAATTCTTTGATGCAGTTAGCAGCTTTTACAAAGTCCGGATCGTTGTAGGACTGACCCTGTTTTGTCAAAGCCTTGGTGACTTTGTCTGCTCCGGCAGATTTAAGTGCTAATCCGTCATGAAGCATAGCAAGTACCCAAGTGTCTTTTACACTGGTTCCAATCGGTTTAATGCCTGCATCAATGAATTTCTTGCAGACAGCTTTGAAATCATCCCATGTGGCTGGTACTTCGACACCTTGTTTTTTGAACATTTCTTTGTTGTACCACATTACGGATACCGGTGTACAAGTTACGGAACCATACAATTTGCCATCGTAGATATCGTTGGCAAGAGCGGTTTTACTGATTTCCTTTTCGTAATTTTTGTAATAATCATCCAGACACATTACTTTTCCGGAAGATACGAAAGATTCAGAAAATCCACCCGACCAGGTAAAGAAAATGTCAGGAAGTTCATTGGCAGCGACGGCCGCTTTGATCTTCGTTTTATAGGATTCATTTTCAAATGTTTCCATATTAATCTTTACACCGGGATGATTTTTCTCAAACTCCTTGATTGCCTGAAGATACGGTTTGTGGAAAGAGTCGCTTTCTGTGGCGATCGTCCACATGGTCAGGGTTGTCTTAGCCCCTGATGAGCTGTCTTTCTCTGAACTGCTGCCACAGCCGGTCAACGCGGACACAGCCATAATGACAGATAAAGCCAGAGGAAGAATTCGTTTTTTAAGTAACATAAAAAACCCTCCTTGTTCAAATAATGATATAGCCATTATAAGGAAAATGCAATCGAATTTGAACGGATTAATTTTACTTTAAGGGGTAAAATTTTTACTTTTGTAAAAAAATCCCCTGCCGCATTGCATGTAATACAGCAGAGGATTTTTGCGGTAACCATTCGGTTACTTCCTATCAGCCCATTGATTTTGCAGCGTTGATAAATTCAACGAGATTGAGCGTCTTCTGAATGCCAAAATAGGTATTGTAGTCATTGTAGAATAACGTTACTTTATCCTGAACATTATAGGCTTTTAACATTCCGTAGGCGAGTTCAAAGGCTTTCTTTACATAACTTGGGGAATCGCCGCTGTTTTTGTAAATGTTTGTCCAGGTTCGCGCAAAACTCTGGCGGTGCAGGTATTCATTTACGACATCCAACGCATAAACGATACTTCCGGCAGAACCGGTAAGTTCTTTTTCTTTGTCCATGACATGGAAAATACTGATAAAGAGGCGCCCCTTTTTCCTGCCTCATTTTATACTTTTCAAGCCATGTTTTTTTCGAGAGGGCAAACACTGTCGTTTTTTCTTTTTCCGCATCCACAAATTCATCAACCCGTTGACATCCATACGCCTGTGCCGTCTGCATCGATGGGAGATTTGTGCTCTTCATATAAGAATAAATCGTCTGAAACGGTGTATGTGTAAAAGCCCAGTCTCTTACGGCAATTGCTGCTTCTTTTGCATATCCTTTTCTCTGATATGTTTTTTGAATATGGTAACCAATTTCCGGCTTAATCGTATTTCCAATCGGTTGCAGTGTGAGCCCGCAGTCACCAATCATTTTTCCATTTTCTTTTAGGCACACAGCCCACAATCCGAAACCAAAAATCTGGTACCGTTCCTGATTTTTTCAATCCATCCACGGACTCTTTTTTCATCAAAAGTATACGGATAATGCTGCATAATGCACCCTCCATTATTTCAGCTCATATTTCCAGACACCATCTTCTCTGCGGTAATGAAATTCATTGATATCTTCTTCCAAAAATACGCGAAGCATATCGTCCATTCCGTTTGCAAGTTTTCCCTTTTTCATCTCTTCTAACGGCATCCACTTTACTTCCCCTTCATGCGAGGATTTGAGTTCACCGCTAAATTGATTCGTCTTGTAAAAAACAACAAGATACCTTGAACCGTCATCCTGCAGCCAGTCTTTTGTGCCACAGATTCTCGGCTTTTCTATCGTGAGTCCGGTCTCCTCATAAACTTCACGAATAACTGAATCTACAAACGATTCGCCCTTCTCAATATGTCCGCCCGGAAATGTAAGTCCTGACCACTTTTTGTCCACTCTGTCCTGAACCAAAACATTTCCCGCATCATCGTAAACCATACACATATTCGTTAATGTTACTGTCTCCGTCCTCATCACTTTCTCCTCTCTTGATTTGTGTCACAAATCCATCATTCCAATTTTTCACTCCACTCATTTTCCTTAAAACCAACAAGAATTGCTTCATCCCCAATAACCAGCGGACGTTTGACAAGCATTCCATTGGTTGCCAGCAATTGAAGCTGTTTATCTTCGCTCATTGTCGGAAGTTTATCCTTCAACTTCATCTCCTTGTACAACAATCCGCTTGTGTTAAAGAATTTTTTTAGAGGAAGCCCACTTTTAGAAACCCATTCTTTTAATTCATCATACGATGGATTTTCCTCTACAATATGACGCTCTGTGTAATTTAAATGATGCTCGTCCAACCACTTTTTTGCCTTTTTGCAGGTCGAGCATTTGGGATAACATATGAATAACATAGATTCACCTTCCTTGTATTATTTTGTCCGTACCCATAAATATCTAACACTTTAACAGCGCTTAGCCAACATTTTATCACAACACTGCAATAATCATATCACCAAAATATGGTTTTCGCAATATCCTGCGTCGAGCTTTGCACCAAAACCATCCGCCCTTCTTTTCAATTTCAACGTACAAAAATTTCCGGCACATACATTCATGTACCGGAAATCTTTTCATCGTCTGTTTTTAATTCTATTATTTACCTACATGAAACGCATCCATACCCGGGTACACTGCACTGGCACCTAATTCTTCCTCAATGCGGAGAAGCTGGTTGTATTTCACTACACGCTCGGATCTCGAAGGAGCCCCTGTCTTAATCTGACATGTATTCAGTGCTACCGCAAGGTCTGCGATAGTTGTGTCTGCTGTCTCACCGGAGCGGTGGGAAGAAATGGCTGTATATCCTGCATTGTGCGCCATCTTAATAGCCTCCAATGTTTCTGACACCGAACCAATCTGGTTTAATTTGATCAAAATGGAGTTACCCGCTCCCATTTTAATACCCTTGGAAAGTCTCTCTGTATTTGTAACAAAAAGGTCATCTCCTACAAGCTGAACCTTATGACCAATCTTTTCAGTCATCTTCTTCCAGCCTTCCCAATCTTCCTCATCCAAACCATCTTCGATAGAAATAATCGGATACTTGTCAATGAGAGATTCCCAATGTGCAATCAGCTCATCCGAAGTAAATTCTTTGCCGGATTTTGGCTGCTTATAGTAACCAATTCCTTTTTCCGATTTCCATTCGGAAGAAGCTGCATCCATAGCAATCATAAAATCTTTTCCCGGTTCAAATCCGGCAGCCTTAACAGCCTCCAGAATTTTCTCAATAGCTTCTTCATCGGAAGTAAGTTTGTTTGGTGCAAATCCACCTTCATCACCAACCGCTGTTACATCTCCCATATCTTTAATCAGAGATTTCAACTTATGGAAAACCTCTGCACACCAACGAAGCGCTTCTTTAAACGATGGCGCGCCAACCGGCATAATCATAAATTCCTGCGTATCAACAGCTGAATCTGCGTGAGCACCACCATTTAAAATATTCATCATAGGTACCGGAAGACGGTTGCCTGAAATGCCACCCAAAAAGCGGTACAACGGAATATCTAACGCAATAGATGCCGCTCTTGCTGTTGCAATTGACACAGCCAAAATCGCATTGGCGCCAAGCTTTGATTTATCTTTCGTACCATCTGCATCAATCATTGCCTTGTCAATGGCATAAATATCAGACGCATCTAAACCAGTAAGGACCCCATTAATCACAGTATTGATGTTGTTGACAGCTTTTTCAACTCCCTTGCCAAGATAACGGCCCTTGTCGCCGTCTCTCAGTTCCAGTGCCTCAAACTCACCTGTAGACGCACCACTTGGAGCAGTACCTCTTCCCACGGTTCCATCTACCAAAGTTACCTCTGCTTCTACCGTCGGATTGCCTCTCGAATCCAAAATCTCACGTCCAACTACTTTTTCAATTTCCAAAAAATTCATCGTAACACTATCTCCTTTTCCTCAAAATAATAGTACTCCCCGCAAGAATTTCATTCAATTCTGTATAGGATGCGTTCAGGATTCACAACCTAATACGAGGAGTCCACATGATTTATTCACATTTTGGTTAGTCTTGTCTAACCTCTTTTATATTACTGAATTTTAGGGTAAAAATCAATAGGTAAAGGTGAGAGTTTTTCTCAAGTTTGTGGGGGGTAATATTAAAAAAAATTTCTTTAGAATCATGTTTCGCAATATATTGGTGCGATTTATCGCATTAAAAAAAGAGCCACTTAGCGACTTTAGTGACTCCTTTATAACGATGCCATTGTATCAAATCTACTTATTCTTTTCCTGCAATTTCAGCAGATATTCTTCTTCTGCCTGTTCCAGGCGTTTCTGAATAGCTTCCTCCGATGGCAGCTGAGACTTAATCTCATTCATCCGAATGTTATCATAGGTTGCAACTCCCATAGGAGTTTCAATTCCCTGAAATGCCCACTGTACCTCTGTCTGATCCTTATCCTTGCATATAAGCAATCCTATTGTCGGATTGTCATCATCCGTTTTCATTAACTGATTTACTGCATTCACATAAAAATTCAGTTTTCCGGCAAATTCCGGTTCAAACGATACCGCTTTTAACTCAACGACAACATAGCATCGAAGTTTTATATGATAAAAAAGCATATCAATCTTTCTGGTTTTTCCCGCTACAATAATCTCTTTCTGACGTCCAATAAAAGCAAAACCAGATCCAAGTTCCAACAAAAATCTTGTTATGTTCTGTTCCAATGCATCTTCTAATTCTTTTTCATCATATCCTGCCGGTAATGAAACAAACCCAAAATCATAAGTATCCTTGACAATCTCCTGTGCCAGTTTTCCCTGTATTGTCGGAAGTTTTTCAGCAAAATTCGTCAAGGCATTACCTGAAGATTGATATAAATGAGCCTTTATATTATCAATCAGGACACTTCTGCTCCAACTCTCCTCTATCGTTTTTCTGACATAGAACAAAGCCTCTTCTATCGTTTTGCACTTCGTAACTATTTCTACATGATGTCTCCACGGCACAAATCCAAAAACAGAAGGAAATTCCATTTCTGCACCAAGTTGGTGCAGTTTTTGCTTTTCGTCAATTTCCATGCCAACCTGCTGCAGTTTTAGGCTTTTCATATCGAGACTTTCCTCTATACGATGTGCAAGTTCTGAAAAGTTCTCATTTCCGGAATAGAATAGATACCATTTTTTCATATTCCAAAGATTTCTTGCTGAAAATCCTTTCGCTTTGGGGAATTCATTCTGCAGATCAAGACTAAGCTGCTCCACAATTCCTTTTCCCCATTTCTCCTCTGCTTTTCTCTCAACCAAATCCCGCCCCAACTGCCAGTTAAAGAAAAGCTGTTCTGTATTTACTTTGACCGCTGATTTTATCTGTGCAGACACATAACGCTGCTTCACATCATGAACCCAACTCACATAATCGGAATCCAATCCGATGTCATGTGACTTCACAACATGCGGTTTTGATTCTTCAGACATATTGTTCCTCATTTCTTCAAAATATTTTCATGTTTTAATCGCTTTGATACATTTATACTTTAGTATAGCATAAATGGCACAATCCTACTACAAATATCACCTGCAATTCTTATATGCTTAATCCCCTCCGTTATCTATGCAAAAGGTAATTCACATCTTCTTTTAATTCATCACTAAAATTCTTTAAATCTGCAACCGTAATTACATCTCTATTAATCAGTGCCACAATATCAAAAATCATATTTTCTTTACTTAGTTCAAGCATTACTCCCGGATGTTTCTTATCCTTTTTTATGCGCTCTTCCAGCTCCCAAAACTTATCAGAAGCGTTCTCGTCTCCACTTAACAAATCTATATATTCTTTAGTCAAACGCTCCATATATGCTTCCTGCCATCCGCCAATGCAAGCTCTGAATAATTTCCAATCTTTCTTTGAAACTTCCATATAAACACCTTCCAATCTATGTCGCAACTTACATATAATTTATTGACATAACAAAATTATGCATCTACCCGAACCAATATGGACTTCTCTGTCATCTGCCATCAGAAATAAATCCAGATGCTTTGACCAGTCCTCCATCATCATTGGAATATGACGCTCTGCGCGATGCTCTGCCAAATCCAAATAAGCTGATACAATACGTTCTAATGACCGCATTTCCTGTTCACTCAGATAATTTTTTGCTATATTTACATCACTTTTTACTACTTTACCTTCCGGAGCTGCTGCCCCTGTTGTGAGTCCCATATGTGGTTTTTCCGCATCCGCACGTTCGTAAATTAATTCTGCTGCTGTATGTCCGTGAACTGCATAATGCATTTTATTTTGTACCTTGGCAAAGAACTGCTTAGTTGTTTTCGCGGTTCGGTCATAATCAAGTGCTGTTGCATAAATGTCTGTTATCTTCTGGTAAAATCTTCGCTTAGATAAACGGATTTCTCGAATCTGCTCAAGCAAACGGTCGAAGTATTCTACTGTAAGCACGGAGCCACCATTTTTCAGACGCTCATCATCCATGGCCCAGCCTTTAATTGTGTAGTCCTTCACAATACCATTGGCCCACTTGCGGAACTGTACCGCTCGCTCATTATTCACCTTAAAGCCGACTGCAATAATCATTTGAAGATTGTAATGTGCAACCTCTCGGCTCACTTGGCGTGAACCTTCCTTTTGAACTATTAAGAATTTCTTAATAGTTGAATCGGGCTCCAATTCTGAATCGTCATAGACCTTCTTTATATGTTGATTAATCGCAGCCACACTTACATCATATAACGTGGCCATCATCTTCTGCGTCAGCCATATATTCTCATCTTCATAGCGCATCTCAATGCTGTCCTGTTTGCTACCAACAGAGGCAACATAGGTTAAGTATTCCGCTGCGCTAGAGCGGATGGTTACTTCGTCTTTTTTCTTTTTCAAATAGGATTCCTCCTTATATCCAGCCTTTTTTCTTGAATTCTTCAATTCGAGCTAAATCTTCTTCAGAAGGCTCCTCTGCTTCGCTTACTTCAACAGGTATGTTCAAATATTCATTATTCCATCTATTCAAAATTTTAATAATTTCATCTGAGATGCGGATGTCACGCTTCATAATAGAATCCATATCCCAATCTTGAATATTGACTGTCCCCATCGCATTTGTAATTGTAATCTTAGAAGCAGAGTATGCCTTTTTCTTTTTTCCAAAGTATCCGTTACCAGCAACTATGTTTAACCTCTTCTCAAATGGAAGTTTGTTTCCAATATGCTCAATCTTCTCCTTGATAATACTATCTGGCACATCAGGAAAATAGTTTGTCTGCCACTTCTGAGGGAATATATGCTCAATTTCCCATTTGTCTGGGAGCAATGTATCTTGCTGTTCATAAGCAAGTGTCTTCAACAGCATACGAACCACATTACGATTAGGATTCTGAATACGTACTTCAAGCTGACTTGCATCCAATTCCTTAAAATCGAACTCAGGCGTACTTGATGCAACAATTGCAGAGTTCAACTTTAAAATATCCGGCTTAACTGCATTGATAGTAGGAGCTAAAATATACTTCGTCATAAGCTCAGCAAGTAACTTATTCAAGAATAATCCAAATTTAGCCTCAAAATTTACTTCCTCGCGATAACTAATATAATAGATTACAACTGGATATTTCCAAAACTCATTCGGATATGATGTGAGCGTATCTAATGTCTGTTTAATCTTTATGTTTGAAGACCAAACTTCATCTTCAAGCTCTTCACCTCTGTTAATTACTTTCCATAAGTCAAGAATTACAAACAGATTGTCCAACAAATTCGTTTGAAATAGACGCTTAAATTTATTAGCAGCATAATATTTTCTTAAACCAGGAGTAGTTGTCTTTGTGTCCCCTTCCAAAGCGCGAAGATAAAACATATTATAATAAAACAACTGCTGGATGCTTTCATTCGCTTCTGTGGCTTGTTCATCGAGGTCTTTCCAACGTTCAATAAATGTTTTCTTATCATTTGCTTCAAGCTGATTATAAATCTTTGCTTTAAAGATATCCGCATCAGAAAGAGGTAGCCCTCTATCATTCAATGTTGAAAAAATAGTCAATGCTGTATCCTGTGTATCTGCGGTTATTGGTAAAAGAATAGCTTGATTCAATAATGCATAGATGAACTGATACACCATCAATGGATTTTCCGTTGAGTGCTTATCAAACATCTCCTGAAAATGTCTATAATTCTTAGAGTAATTGTCCTTTGCATTTTCATCTGCTTTTCCTGTTTCAAGAATACTATGCAAAATCTCATTACCTTCATTATTCACAACACGTGATGTAAGAAGAATATTTTTGTAATCAACTGTTCCAGTTAATTTATTTGTGCGCCAAATTGCTGGCTCAATTTTGCCTATGAAATTATTTGCTTCTGCAGTACGTTCTGATGCAGGAGTAATGACTAGCTTTGTATAGATAGCTCTTAACAGCAAAAACAAAGAAGTAATTCGCTGCTGCCCATCTATTATTTCCTGCTCACCATCTTCATTTTCATAGGCAACAACACTACCAAGGAAATACGAACCTTTATGTTCCGTACCTCCGCTAGTAGTTGTAAACTCCCATAAATCTTCAAAGAGTGTTTCGACTTGCTCATCTGTCCAAGCATAGGGACGTTGGTATTCTGGAATAACAAATGGTTTTTCCCTCCCACTACCAAGCAAAGCCTCTACACTCTGTTTATTTACCTCTATTGTTGTTGGCATTTTCTAGACTCCTTTCTTTTCCCTAACCCAGTTGAATTATTCAACCAGATTTTTAAAATATCACAACTATAATAATTGCCCTTCTACATCAACACCGTTTAATCCGTTACATTCTTCATTTCATCAAACATTGCCTGCGCTAATGCACTCATGATGGCACGATATTTTCCAGCATCCTCGAACAATTTCGTATATGTTTCTGTACTTTCAACATACGCTTCCTGCGCTACATCATCAAATAACTGTGGAAAAATATTATTTTCAAAAATCTGACGCCCATCTGTCTTTGCTGCTTTTATCAGCTTTTTGTTGTTCTTCAGCTTCTGGTGCAACGTAGTAATTACAACCCTATCACCATCAGTAAAATCGCCCATGTACTGCTGGTTTATTTTCTCGATAACCTGTTCTAATGGACTCATTGTTTCCGTCATTTTTAATGGCTTTTTCAATTTGGCTGATTTATAAACACCATGTTCTTCTTTCACAAGACCAATAGAACCTTGATAAGTTTTCTCAAGATTGTAATACTCAAGCTTAACTCTATCACCAAGGTCAAATGGTGTCGTTGGATCGGCTGGTATAACCTTCGCCAAATAAGAGCAAAAGATATATTCATCATGCATCGCTTTATCAAACATACGTACAATCTGAGTAATATATCCATACCATTTTACGAATGTTCTACAAAGTTTACGAAACTGATATCTTTGTTCTTGATTTAGCGCATTGTACTTCTGCTGAGTCGGTAACAATACATTTGTAATTGCCGCCTGAATCCTATTGGCTTTACGTTTATCCTCATCAAAGTAAATTTTTGTTACTTTTTCGATGTCAGCATCATCATAGATATTAAAAGCACGTAGCATTTTTTGTGTCTTGTAAATCAAATCAGTATTGATTTCCTGAGACAATGATGTTTCCTGATAGAACGGCTGAAATGCTTTCAAAATATCTTCTTTTGAATTCACAAAATCAATGATGAATGTATCCTGTTTATCTGGATGTGTACGGTTCAATCTGCTCAGTGTCTGAACCGCTTTTACACCACGTAATTTCTTATCGACAATCATTGTATGGAGCAATGGTTCATCAAATCCGGTCTGATATTTCTCAGCTACAATCAGAATATTTCCTTCATCATGGAATACCTGTTTTGTCTGTGATTCATTCACACCATTCAGCTTGCTTTCTGTCCATTCAATCTCTTTCTGGTCATCCGGGTCTTTGATAGAACCAGAGAACGCAGCCAAAATTTCCACATCATGATAACGATTTGATTCCAAATAGTTCTTAATCTCATGATAGTAACGAACCGCAGCAAGTCTCGATGATGTTACAACCATCATCTTTCCTTTTCCCTTGATTTTCTGCTTCGTTACATTACGGAATGTTTCAACAATAATAGCTGACTTCTGCTGAATGTTATACGGATGCAACTCTTCGTATTTCTTGATTGTCTTCAATGCTTTTGACTGCGGAACATCAGGATTATCCTTTGTGTTCTTCGCAATCTGATAGCAGGTTCTATACGTTGTATAGTTCTGAAGAACATCCAGAATGAATCCTTCTTCAATAGCCTGACGCATCGAATATACATGGAATGGATGATAGGAACCATCATTCCATTCTGTACCGAACATCTCCAATGTTGCACCCTTTGGTGTTGCTGTAAACGCAAAGAATGAAAGATTCTTATGCTTTCCATGCGAAATCATTTCACGCATCAGACGGTCATTGTCATCCAACAATTCATCTTCGGCTTTTCCTTCCAGTTCCGCATACTCTTTCAGAGCATCCGATACATCCGCAAGTGCAGCCTTCAATTTCATTGCAGAGGAACCAGTCTGTGAAGAATGTGCTTCATCCACGATAATCGCAAATCGCTTATCTGTTGTATCATCCACTTCTTCATAAATGACTGGGAATTTCTGCAATGTTGTTACAATGATTCTCTTTCCAGCGTTCAGAGCATCCCTTAAATCCTTAGAGGATTTCTTTTCATCAATCGCACATACACTACCGAGTGCATGGTCAAATCCTATGATTGTTTCCTGTAACTGTGCATCCAGATTACGTCTGTCAGTTACGATAACAACCGATGTAAATACAGGCTCATTATCATCATTATGCAAAGATGCCAGACGATACGCTGTCCATGCAATAGAATTAGATTTGCCTGAACCAGCAGAGTGCTGAATCAGATAATTGTTCCCTGAACCATTCTCACGCACATCAGCAATCATCTTACGAACTACATCCAGCTGATGGAATCTAGGGAAAATCAGACGCTTCTTTGTAACATTCTTTCCATCTTTCTTTTCAGTCTTCACCTCAAAGCTGATGAACTTCTGGATAATATCCAGCAAGCTGTCTTTCTGTAATACATTTTCCCAGATATAAGATGTCACATAATTATCATCCTCTGCCTGCGGATTACCTGCACCACCGTCATTTCCGGCACCGTTGGAACCCTGATTGAATGGCAAGAAATATGTATCTGTGCCTTTCAGTTCCGTAGCCATCCACGCTTCGTAAAGGTCTACTGCAAAATATGCCAGAATACGATGATTCAGCCAAAATGCAGGTTCCCTCTGGTCACGGTCATACTGCCACTGCAATTTTGCATTGTCTACCGTCTGACCTGTTAGCTGATTCTTTAATTCAATCGCAACCACTGGAATACCATTGATTGCAAGCATCATATCAACTGAATTGTTATTCTGCTCTGAATAGTGCCACTGTCTGATGCATTGACACACATTCTGCTCATATCTTTTTACAGCAACATCATTTAGAGTGGATTCAGGCTTGAAATAGCAAACCTTAAAATCCATTCCACGATGTTTAAATCCATGTCGCATGACAGACAGCAAGCCATCCATCTGTACGGCATCTTCAAAACATTTATAAAACTTCTTGTATGGGTCAGAGTTGCACTGCTTTTCAAAACGCTGCCACATAATCGGCTGGGTTGCTTTCACAAACCCAACCAATGTATGAATATCCAACGCCATACCAGAAGATGAAGTATATCCAGCATCTGTTGCCTTTTCATATCCACCAGCAGGTGAGATAAGAAAGGCTTCGATATTGGATTCAAACTGTTTTTCATTTTCAGCCATAGGTTATACCACCCTTCTTTTTCCGGTTACCACTTCATAAATCAGTGATTTCTTATATGCTTCAAGGTCATTGATTGTTGATTCTTTATCCTTAATGACACCATCAATAATTTCACATTTGTTTTCAAGATAATTTGCAATTTCAATTTGTTCATCATACGGAGGAACAACAACTGGTGCATCTTTCAGAAGCCCTTGAGCTAAACTAGCTCTTGTTACCAAATTCATTTCTTTCACAAAAAATGTTCTTAAATGATTGCTTCTGAAATAATATTTAGCAAACCCCGTATAGATTCTATTGTTAAAAGGACGAACTCTGATTAAAAATCCGGCAAACACCGCATCTGGAATCGTTTCTTCACATACACATGAAAAACCAACTTCTTCAATCGTTTCAGATGTTCTTGTAAAAAACCAATCACCTTTTTCAACTGAATATCTCTTTCTATCTTCTTCCGAAGACTGAACTAATTTATCAACAGTCTTAGGTAATGAATAATTTTTATACACATCTCCATAACTTACAAACGGATGTCCTGAGCCAAATGCATCTCCACCAATACTGATTCCATTCTGTGCTGTACCTAAATGTCTAACTTTGCACATTTCCCATTCACTAGGAATACAGCCTATAAAATCATAACCAGAATCCTTCATCGCAACATTCTTATTAAGACCTTTTGTCACTGCTTTAAAAATTACAGACTGTTTCAGTTCCTTATATTCAGCAATACTTGCCTTTGCTTCTGCAATGATTTCATCAATTTTGGAACAAGTTTCGTCCAAATAATCGGCAATAGCTTGCTGTTCTGTATAAGGTGCTAATGGAACAACATAATTATTAAACAAGCCTATTGTAACATGTTGCATAACAATACCATGTTTGTCATCGTTATTCATGTTATCCATTGCAACCTTTAAAAGCCACAAGAAATAACCTTTAACAATTTTTTCATTAGGAACTGCCTTAAATATATGTTGATTTAACCATCCATCTTCTTTTGTCCATACAAAAGCATCTAAAGTAGCTGCCCATGATACAAGAATGTCACCATTTACAACACGATATTTTTCATCTAATGTTCCATCAAAATAATTTGGTTCCCCTGAATTTGAACCTGTCAAATCCTGAATACGAATAATCTGACGTCCTCTTGCTGACCAATCTGATGGTTTAAATGCATAACCATTAATATACACACCCAAATATTTCAGTTTGCTTTTTCCCCAATTTGCAGGAATATCTCCAATCCATTCAATACCACTATCCTTCATTTCTGTCTCAGGTCTAATCATTGCCATAATCATTCACCCCCGAACAAATCATGCAACTTCGCCATCAAACTCTTTTCATGTTCTTCAATACGTGATGCAATCACATCGGATGGCTCAATCTGCTTGTATTCATAGAATGTTCTGGTGAACGGGATTTCATATCCAACCTTCGTTTTGGCTTTATCAATCCAAGCCTGCGGATTATACGGAATGACCTCACGTTCAAAGTAAGCATCAATATCTTCTGCAAGCGGTACATTCTCTGTGTCACGCTTTGATGTATCAGCTACTGGCTTCTTTTTCTTCATGACAACATTACCATCTTCATCCAACTGTGGTGTCTCTACTACAATCTTGTTATAGCCAAGGTCAATGGCATCCATAACCTTACTCTTTACAATGATTGCATTGTCGTTTTCATCCACGCCATTGTATGTACCATCTACATAAGCACCATATGCTTCAATAATCAAATCACGACAAGCCTTTGTAATATCTACGTTCTTTGAACCGATATTCTTACGTCTTGCTGCACAACAAGCGGATGCATCAATCAGCTGTACTTTGCCCTGATGTGTTACAGGCTTATTCTTCATTACAATCCAGATATATGTTGCAATACCTGTATTATAAAAAGCATTGTTTGGCAACTGCACAATCGCATCCAGCCAGTCATTTTCGATTAAATATCTACGAATCTCAGAAGGACCGGAACCAGCGTCACCGTTGAATAAAGATGAACCGTTCTGGATAATTGCCATCTGACCATCATCTTTCAGCTTCGCAAGACCGTTCAGCATGAACAGAAGCTGTCCATCACCTTTTGCTGGCAATCCTGGTGCAAATCTTCCGGCTGTGCCTTTCTTAAATTCCGCTGTGACCTCTTTTTCCTCACGTTTCCATGGAATACCGAATGGTGGATTGCTGATAATATAGTCAAACTTATATCCGCTGAACTTGTCATCAGACAAGGTATCACCGAACTGCATATTGTTAGGGTCTCCGCCACGGATAAGCATATCAGCTTTTGCAATACCGAATGTAAATGGATTGAACTCCTGACCGAATGCAGTAACGTCTGCATCCGCATCCATCTGTTTCAATCTTTCTTCCATACAGGTAAGCATCTGAGATGTTCCCATTGTCATATCATAGACGGTCTTTGAAATACCGTCTCCTGTAAATGCGGATTCATCACCAGCTACAAGAAGGTCACTCATCAGATAGATGATATCACGGCTTGTGAAATGTGCTCCGGCTTCTTCGTTATATGATTCAGAGAATCTACGAACAAGATTTTCAAACACATATCCCATATCAACCGCACTGATTTTCTCAGGTGAAAAATCACCCTTATCTGTACAGAAATCGGAGATTACCTGATACAGAAGACCTGCTTCTTCCATATGCTTAATCTGAGAATCAAAATCCATACGTGCAAGAATGTCCTGAATATTATCAGAGAATCCATTCAAATACGCCTTGAAATTATCTACGATATTTTCAGGGTCAGCAATCAATGTCTTGAACGTAAATGGACTTGTATTGTAAAACTGATAGCCTGATGCTTTACGCAAGAAACCGTCTTTTACAGCCAACTTTTCTACTTTCTTGTATGTATCAAGAACTGCCTGATGTGTTGGCAGCAAACAATCGTGAAAACGCTTGATTACTGTCATAGGCAGAATGACAAGACCATATTCATGCGGTTTATATGCTCCTACAAGGTCATCTGCAACAGACCATACAAGAGCTGCTGTATCATTGGAATTTTTACCAACACTTGTAATTAACTCATCACTATTCGCCATTGTGTTTTTCTCCTTTATGCATCTTCTTTATATTATAGATATTATAATTTTATTTTGCAATTAGTTTCATTCAAAAGTATGTACTGCTTCTCATTTTTTAATATTAGTTATACATATGTTTTAACTTGTCTCCTAATGCAAAAGTTTAATCCTTTCTATCCGGGTTCACTTCATTCCCGAAGGAATCATACTCATAGGTCTTGATGACTTTGCTACTTTCATCCGTCAGCTGTAGCACATCGCCATGAGGATTTTTGACATAATACTGCTTCTCTGTTCCTTCTCCCCGATCCGCATATACAAGGTCATTTCCACAGATATACCGTTTCTGCACCTTGCCGCTGTCAGAGAGTTCCATTACCAGTTAATCCCCGTCCCAGACAAAAACTGTTTTTTCTCCATTCACAGTCTTGCTAGTACGCAGTCCCTCGGCATCGTAAGTATAGTTTACCTTATCCATCTTTCTGTCACTGTTCCCAGGGTGCCCTGGTCTTTACTCTATGCCTCGCCACCCAAACTGGTATCATACCATTTTAGGTGACAGGTGACAACTGCCCTGCGCTAGAGGACGCATAAATGTGATTCTGTACAATTGCACTCATTTGTGCAAGTGGTTGTGCCGGAGTAACACCAAGAAATCTATTTTCCACGGCATTCCGCCATGGTTTTGTAAGACTTGTCATTGATTGAATATAGGTTGCAGTTAACTTGAAAGCCTTAAATAATTAAACATATCCCAAACAGAATATTTATTAGTTTCATTCATTTTATTGTTTATTTTTTTTGTTTTATTTACATTCACTTCAAATCCACCTATTTTATTTTGTTCGTAAATTATAGCCTTATGAAGTTCTAAATCTGTTATTCCGCCTAATATCAATAAAAAATCTTCCCTACCATCATTATTTATATCCTTAAACAAAAAATCATTTACCCTAAAATCACTCGGAAACATCACTGATTCAGAAAAGTCGTACAGTATATTTTCTTTATCATCAACTAAATATATAAACAATGTTTTTCGTCTCATACTTGTTCTAATTACAGAAACAAATTTTACCTTACCCCATTTTTTCAAAGTAACATCTTCAATATCATTATCAAACTCCGCACGAACATCTAATTCTAAATCTTTTAAATTATATGATATAAAATTAAAAGTATCTTTTCTTTTTTGTTCAGTATACTGAACATCTATTTTAAGCATATTCTCCTTTTCTAATAATATATACAATTTTCCTATGTTTTTTTCGCCATCTACAATAGTGAGTTCCGCTCTATTTTCATTAAAATTACCTGTTAACATCATATTATGATTTTGTTTTTCCGAATACAAATCCGAATCTGGTCTTAAGATACCTTTTTTCAAAAACACCCCCCATAATTTACTTTTTTCTACTCTAGTGATTACAAATGACATATCTTCATATGTTTCACTGCTATTCCATGTTTCCTTTAACCACACTTTTTTAATTACACTCTCCCATAATAGTTTGTTTTTCTCAAATTCATTGGTATCATCCTTCTTCTCAAGATTAGCCAACAAGTCCTCAAGTTTATTTGATTGCTCATTACAACACACAAAAAAACCAACTAGAACTAAAATCAAAAATAAAATCAACTTTTTTTTCATATAAATGCAATCCAATTATTAACAATTGAATTTCTCCTCCTTTTCGACAAATTATTTGTAAACGCTACAAGTTACATTCCAAAAAGAGACATAATTATGATAGTACATTTCTCTTGTTGTGGCCAAGCTTTTTTGTAACACTATGACCTAATTTCTGCCACAGGGGTTATGTAACCCCATGGCGTGCCTCATAAGGCGTTTTGTAATTGTTATAAGAATGCGGACGTACATGGTTATATTGCACATACGCAAATTCTTCGACTGCTGTGTAGAGTTCATCCTGTGTACGATAATAATGCTGATATATAAGATCATTTTTCAATGTATTGAAATATCTTTCCATAGGGGCATTATCATATGGATATCCAGCCTTGCTCATGCTTTGCTCAATACCAAGCTTCTCACAGAATTCTGTAAACTCTTTTGATGTGTACTGACTTCCTTGATCGGAATGCAGCAAAAGTTTACCCAATTCTATTCCCGGTTGTGAATGAATTGCTTTTTCAAGCGTTCTTTTCGCTAAATCAGCTGTTATGCTTTTATCCGTTATACTTGCAATAACACTTCGGTCATGAAGATCAATAATAGTGCAATTATAACGCTTGCTGCCATCTGTTAAAAATAAATAGGTAAAATCAGTACTCCATTTTTGATTTATTGCATTTGCATGAAAATCCTGATTCAGTTTGTTTTCGTAAACCCTGTGAGCAATACCATGTTCATATGCTGGTTTCTTTTTTCTGGATATTGAAAACAGCTGCATTTCAGTATTCATATATTTGTGAACCGTTAAATAACTGATGTCGTACCCTTTACGAATAAGATACGCATGCACGGTTCTGTACCCATCCGCTCCGCCGTGAGAGTGATAGATTTCTCGAATAGAGTTTTTGATCTCATCTTTTTGACGATGATAATCAGCCTTTCGATTTTTAAGATAATTGTAATAAGCATTTGGACATATATTAAACTTTCTGAGGAGCCATCTGAGTCCAAATTTATTGTTGAATTTCTGAATGAATTGATAAGCCTCTAATCGATTTCCTTCGTAAAGAATGCCGCCGCTTTTTTTAAGAAGTCGTTTTCCTTTTGGAGTTCTGCAAGCTGTCTTTTCAATTTAAGGTTCTCCTTCATGAAATCATAATCGGCTTGGGCTTCTTCATTTTTCTGGCATTCTTCACGAAATTGTTTTGTCCAGTTGGATATACTTGCTTTTGATACTCCATATTCAACTGCAAGTCCTTTCAGGGAGCGTCCCTCCTCAAGATGAAGGCGGACAATCTTCTTCTTGAATTCTGGTTCATAATGTTGATTCATCTGTAACATACCTCGTTTCCTCCTAAGATTATATCTTATTAGGTCGGTGTGTTACAACTATAGTTTATCACAACAATAACAGGTCAATCTGGCGTACCCGTTCAAGCACATCTGGGTCAATCTGTACATAGGGTCGGTTAGTTCTCAATGGATAAAATCACCTCCAGAAATAGAAAAAGCCGAGGGGGCTTTCGTTAAATGAAAACCTCTCGGCTATGTATACTTTAATCCTAATCTTGTTGTTGCTGCATATCTTTTATTTTTAATAATGCGGCATTCACTTTCCCTAAGATTTGCTTAACATCTGTGTTGATATTACATCTAAACAAGCCTTTAACCACTGATAGAAACTCCATATTAATTCTTAAATAGTCATATCCTTGGTCAATAACACTATTTAGTCTTTTCAATACATTATAATGGCTCAGTTGTCAAGACAAAAATTTGATGTTTTTATAATGAACTGATATGTTGACGGGTTACATGGAAAATGTGGTGCGGCATTTCCCGGATTTTTATATTATGCAGCTGCTCTGGCTGCATCCAGAAGCATTACCGGATAGTATACCTCGGCAGGGCGTTTGTTCCCAATGGACTGATGGCATCTTTCAAAGTTATAGGTGTAGATATACC
>ENA-OROZ01000027-OROZ01000027.1-human-gut-metagenome-genome-assembly--contig:-NODE-27-length-145852-cov-17.557385_pt1 | contig 145852 bp, 114 predicted proteins | sample MGYA00242138_ERZ509066 | MGnify/ENA primary metagenome ERZ509066 (study PRJEB26280, sample SAMEA2338691) | human gut metagenome | biome: human gut; feature: human-associated habitat; material... | reverse complement strand
ATGTTGTTTATCAATTAATTATAAAAACAGCATTTTTTGAGTGACGAAGTCAGGATTTCCTCGTTGCCTTTTTTCTTATTAACGCGAGTTAGGAATAAGACTGGCCAGGCAACTATAATTGATTGCCTGACCAGTTCGTTTTCTTATGAATCACGTATCTCTATTTAAGATTTATAATAATTTGGCGTTATCTTCATTGATGGAAATGTTTCCTATTATGTAAATAACTAAGATTCTGACCATTCATATAAACTTCTTTTTCAAAGGAGATGTGTTTTAATCATTTCTATTTATTGCACCAATATTTTCACAACGTCTGTTCCGGATTTCACTAAATATACTCCTGCCGGCAGTGAGACATTGACAACGCCTGATTCTGAATGCACCAAAGTGCCGGATATTGAATAAATGCGAATAACCGATGCCGCTGTGGCATAAAGACATCCATGAATGCACTCAACGTGAAGCTCTGCCGGCGCTTTGCCAACCGTCACTCCTGATGTCTGTCCAGGCTCCATCTCTACAAATGTCAATTCGCTGAACGTACTCCATTTGCTCCGATAGTCTTCCGACGTGCCATATGGGACAAATACCTTTGCCTTATAGCCATTAGAAGAGAAGGCATATTTACTAATTTTGGGAGGAGTTACCGCATCGATATGTATTTCAGCATTGTTCGCAATGTCGCGGAATGCGTCATCCCAAATCTCAATCACACCATTGCCCAAATTAATGCTTTTTAAATTTACACAATGATCAAACGTTTCTCTATAGATATTTTTGACAGCGTTAGGGATTGCAACCTGCTCAAACTTGGCATACTTAAATGCACCTGCACCAATCTCCGTTACGTTGCCGGGAATTGTCAAGGATTTACACCCCAATTCATATCCATCCTTGAGACTACCGGAAAACGCTGAAGGCCAGATTGTTTTAACAGATTCAGGTATAGTTAGACTTTTTATGTAGTTGGGACAATCGCTGACATTTCCCAAAATGCTGGTACACTGATCCATATAGCTAAAGTCGATGTTTTTGTCATTGTAATTCTCGTCATACAATTGACCAATTGCAGTGACTTTAAATTCATATCCATAAGTGTCCTTTACTACCGATGGGATTACAATCTCAGTATCGTATTTGTCTATGTTCAATTGCATCAAACGCGCTTCGTCAGTATTAATTTGCTTAAAGTAAAGCGTATATCCTGTGTATTTTTCCTTGAAGTCGTAGTTTGCAACAACTCCTGCCAATAAAGTAGGGCTCGACATGGTCAAAGCCAGTACCATTAATGATAATCGATTCATTATTCCTATATTGTCATTATTGTTTAAGAAATTATTGCAAATTTAGCATAAAAAACTCGGCATTCTTCAATTGCGGCAATATTTTTTATCCACAATCGCAATATTGTCCTAAACGATTTTTAGGTACGATGAATATGAAGTTGTTATAGATAACAACCCTTTCAAAGCTTTTGTCCCTATTTATTCCTCTTCTGCCAGCTCTGGCGGAGGTGTAAATGGCTCGTTCAATACTTGTTGAGTTCAATATTCGTGAATATGTTCAATCTAAGTGATACGACAAGATTGGCAAGCCCCCATTTGTACTTTACAACGTGCTTTAGTCAGCAGGGTAGTAGCATCGTTGACAAAGCAGTCCATATCTGCGTCTCAACAGTATTGCGCGATGTTCCAACTCTTTATTTTCAACAACTGCTTGATGTTTCTGAAGAATATCTCAATCATCCATCTTGCCTTGTAGAGTTACGCGATTGTGGGAGCAGACAACTTGAAGTTGTTAGTGAGCAACTGTACCACATAGCCATGTTCGTCATTCCTGATAGCTATGCGTCTGAGCGGTTTGGTGTATTTTTCTTTGTCTGTTCACCTGTCAGCTCAATAATTTCGTCGATGAGTACATTTTGCGCCCTCGTTTCGGGCAATAAACGTTCTTCTATTTGTGAGTGCAGGTTGTCCCTGTGTCTGACAACAAAAAACACATTCCTGTTGTCTCAATTGTCAAGAAGGGAGAAATCGCAATAGCCACGATCTGCAATGACTACAGAATGAGGGTGAAACTGGGATATCCAAAGCGCCCCTATTGCCACCGCATTTGCCATCGGTAATGTTTACGAATACAGAAAGAGGACTGTCCCTTTCTTTGTTGTGTAATGTGCCATTCGTAGAGCGACATATCAGCGTGATGGTAGATGAACCCAGCCATTTGGTTGGCATCTTGAAACGGAATTTGGTGCGTTGCCATATCGCCTGCTGTCCAAAATGAGTAAGCAGTGTATAGTCGTCGGAACACGGTACTGTTCCTTTTTGCATTCTGATAAGCTACTGTTGCCATTGGCTGAATTCAGCCCATTGGAGATATCACGCACAGAGTCGCATCCAGAGAACTGGCAGAACATTTTAGTGGGAGCGCGACAGATTTAGAGGTGGTCCAGTATGCGCAAAGAAAATGAAAGATTTTGAGATTCCAAAATTTAGGATGAAGAACATCAGAAAAACTAAACAACCATTCAGCTAATGCAAATTAGGTTGTCGGATTCTGAGTAATTATTAAATGACCTGCAGAATTTTAAAATCTTAAGGCCTCTAACATTTAACAGAGAAAGGTTAAGTGCTTGGAAATTAAAAGTTTTTGAAATGTGGTAGGGGAGAATCGGTGGAGCCAAAACTGGGAGAGAATAGGATAGGGGATAATTTGAGGCGATTTGATGTGTTGTTACATCTTGATGATTTCATTTTTCAAATTGAAATTTTAAAAAAAACATAGCAGTGATACTCAAAAACCAATTGGGAGCAGATGGATAATGTGCATGATTTGGGAAGATGAAATGGATATACAATAGAGCGGAAACAAATTTTAGTTATTATCATAATATGTTAGAAATCAGAATGCGTATTGAGTAAAACCAAAAGTAAAGATTTAGCATACGAAAAGATTACCATCGAATAGCCGCTATCGAGAATAGCGATGCGTAATAATTTGGTTTGCAATAAATAAATTGTATAAATATGAAGTGTCTGTTTATGTCGCGCTGATTATGCTGTTGCGTCGATTTGTATATTGGAATAGTTAAATTTGTGATTCTAAATTCAAGGAACTAAATCCCGAATTTGGATTTTAAAACAGTTTTTTCTACCTTTGTATTTAGAAAATTGAACAATAATGAACGAATCAGACAACATAATAGACCGGATAAATTCATTTATAGAAGAAAGCAATTTGACTCGATCTCAATTTGCGGATGCCTGTGGCATACCACGTCCTACAATTTCACAAATGTTGAGTGGAAAAAACAAAAAAATTGGTGACGATGTGATTTCTGTTATTCATAAAACATATCCGGAAATTCCAATGATGTGGCTATTGTTTGGCGAAGGCGAAAAACCTAAGTTTTGCGCGTCTGATCAAGCGTGTGAGAATCTATTATTCCCGCATGACAGTCCAAATCCTGTGGAAAATGAGATTCTCAAGGGTGTAGAGTCAAGGTCAATTGCTCAGAATATGCCTATTGTCAACCATTTGCCGCAAGAAAAGAAAATTTCAAAGATTGTCGTGTTTTTTACAGATAACAGTTTTGAGGAGTATTATCTGAAAAAATAGCTTAAAACGTCTCTGTTTTTATCCTTTACGCATGGCTGTGTTTTGAAGGCGGAATCTCTTAGATTGGTATTTGCTTTAACGCTTCCATTTGTAAATCTTGCCATGTGCGATATGGCTCGGATGAGGTTCAATGCCCTCTCGGCTTATTTGGCATAAGCCGAGAGGCAGATATAGCAGCTCCAGTTTGATGTGTTATAAAACCGCTGGTGTTTAGAAGTCGCAATGGCTACATGCTGGCATGTTGAATATGTCTCATTTGTTCTAAAAAAGGTATATTTTCCCGGCTTTTCGTTTTTCCTATAATTTGTATTATGATAAATAGCGTGCGGGTGATATAATGTTTTTGGAAGAACTTGTCATTCGGTAATCATAGTCAAGTTCAGCCTCAGCTCTCCATTCGTTAGCACGTTTTAGCTGTTCTTCGTCATACTTCAAATCATCCCGGTGTCTGTTAAGTTGGTCAGATATAGCATCAAGCATCGAAGTCCGCTACGCTGCCGTGGTTAACCTCCTCGCACTCGGCCAAGCCTGTCGTGTCTTTGAACTCTTCACCAGCCAATGCGTCAGATTCCGAACGGATCATCTCTGCCAAAGGCTTGCCTTCTGCGTTTCAAGCGCACGTTTTGTGTAGGAATATTCTATGACATGGGCGTTGCCGTCATTGTGCAAGCCTTTGTTTTTGTGGCTTGAAATAACAATGCTTATTCCCTCGCTCTCATTATTCTCATAATTTGTTGCAAGTGTTCCAAGATTGTTCCGTCAGCACTTGAAATGACAGTGGCATTATTAGTGGCTTCGGCTGCTATCATCGCGGTTTCAAGTGCTGATTTTTGTTTGCCGCTTAACCGCCCTCTTCCGTTCAGTCTGTCTATGACTCTCTGCATCTCTTCCGAATCAGTCACCACGTCAAGTCCACCTTTGCGCATACGCTCCACAAGGTTGTCCCTCAGTTCCCGCTCCTCCGCTTCATTCTCAGCCTCTCTCGCACTTCTGTTCACACCTTCGCCCTCCTTCAACGCACTCTCAAACTCTGCGAGAAGTCTGTCGGCGGCCTTCATCCTGCGCGCACCTTCCTTGTCGCCTCTGTTCTTGAAATACTCGACCATCCTCGCCACTGCGTCACGCAGACGGGCAAGGATGCCTTTCTCTCCTCTCAGCGACTCGGCAAGACGCTTCAACGCATCCTTGTCGCTCAATGCCTCTCCAACGATGTCGCACGTCACCTCCTCGGCAAGTTTCCCCTCGGCATAAGCATTCAACTTGCGCTTCTTCTCGATGCGTTCATTCCATTCTTTCTCGCCGACGACCTCCATAGCCGCCTTCTGCAAAGCCTTGAACTTGCCACCGTCCATCCGCTTCACTCCGTGCGCCACCTCGTGCCCCAGCACCTGCACTAACGGGTTCTCGGCATCCTTTGCGATGCGGATCACTTTCTTGTCCGCGTCTATCGTTCCGTTCTCCTCCATCGCGTCCACCCATTCCACAAGATAGCCCAACGCACCTGCAACATCCTCGGCGTCAGCGGTTTTTGCTTTGGCTTGTCATCCTCAGCCTTGCGTTTCTTCTTCTCCTTGTCGGCAATCTCCTTAGCCTTGTCAAAAACGATCTGCTTCTTTTGCTTCTTCCCCGGCTTTTCGCTACCTTTGCCGGTGGAAGCAGTGTGCGGCGTAGCTTTGTCTTCAATGACTTTGGTTGTAACGCGATTGCCATTGTCAGCTGCTTCCTTGTCATAAGCCGTCAAAACCCAGTTTTTGTCGGCTATTTTTTATCTCCCTCTCTGAAGTTTTTTCTGACCGTGACCAATTCAGACCCCTTTCTGAACACAATCTTGTCTCCGTCCTCAAAATCGTTCTTTCCAGTTTCTACAATGTCTTGTATGTGGCTCATCGCCTCGTCCACGTTGGCGAAACTCTTACCCTCTCCAACGTGCTTGTTGAGAATATGGGCAAGTCTGCCATTCTCGTCACCCCACACCAAATCAATGTCACCGACATCTTTTCTGTGGAACACACCGAGCAAGTCGCCGCCTTTATGCTTCATCAAGAAATCAAAGGCTTCCTTCACCTTCCCTTTAAATTGGTTGTAGATGTTTCCAAACACACCACTCCCTAAGGGCTTTGGTTCTTCATCGTCCATTCGCTTCTCCGCTTCCGCTTTGGCGGCTTCCTCTCTGCGTGACTTTTCGCCTACGATGGCTTTCCAAGCGGCTACCTCTCTCTGTGCCTCCGCTACCGCTTTCTCGTTTTCCTTGATTGACCGCAACAATTCTTCCGGCGTCTCGCCTTTCTCCTTCAGTGCCTTTGCCGCCTTCAACTTCTTCTCAGCGCCTCGAAAAAATACCAATGCGAAAGGGTCGACCTAACACTTTGTCAGATCGACCCTTTCGAAAGTCTTCGGTTAAGGCTTATTGCTATACGTAGCCTTTGATAATGCCTCGCTTCGAGTTGCGCACAAACAAGATGATTTCGTCACGCTCTTTCGTGGCAGGAAGTTCCGCCTCGATATGCTCCACAGCATCGCTATTGTTGTATCCAGAAAGATATAGATAACGATATATGTCCTGGATGTCACGAATCTGTTCATTTGTGAAACCGCGTCTACGCAAGCCTATTGAGTTCACGCCAGCATACGATATCGGTTCACGGGCAGCTTTTACATATGGGGGAATGTCTTTGTTGACCAAAGCCCCGCCTTGTATCATCACATGAGAACCTATATGGCAAAATTGATGAATCAATGTTCCTCCTCCAACTACCGCAAAATTGTCGATTTGTACCTCTCCAGCAATCTGCGAAGCGTTTGCAATAATGATATTGTCCCCAATCACGCAGTCATGGGCGATGTGAGAATAAGCCATAATAAGGCAATTGCTGCCAACAACAGTCTTGCCCTTCGACGCGGTGCCCCTGTTTATGGTCACGCATTCACGAATGGTTGTGTTGTCGCCAACGATAGCCAACGTGTTTTCTCCCATGAATTTAAGATCTTGAGGAATCGCACCAATAACAGCGCCCGGGTAAATCGTGCAGTTCTTGCCAATCCTTGTACCCTCCATGATTGTAACGTTGCTGGCAATGCGTGTTCCCGCTCCGATTTCCACGTTTCTGTCAATTGTCACAAACGGGTCGATGACCACGCTTGGGTCTATCTTGGCATCCGGATGTATGTATGCTAATGGTTGCTTCATATTATTTATTTTTGATTATTTGCGCCATGAATTCAGCCTCGGAAACGATTTTATCGCCAACAAAAGCATAGCCCTTCATATTGGCACAACCTCTTCTCAATTCAGTCAAGAATGACACGTGGAAAACTAAAGTGTCGCCAGGGACTACTTTCTGTCGGAATTTTACGTTGTCGATCTTCATAAAATAAGTAGAATAGCTTTCTGGATTATCAACAGAGCCTAAGACAAGCAATCCTGCAGTTTGAGCCATGGCTTCAACTTGAAGCACACCAGGCATCACTGGCTCTGTAGGGAAGTGGCCTTGGAAGAATGGTTCGTTGCCCGACACGTTCTTTACTCCAACAATATATTTGTCGGATTTGTCGATAATCTTGTCAACCAACAAGAACGGATATCTGTGTGGAAGCAACTCTCTGATACGGTTTACGTCCATAATCGGGGTCTCGTTTGGATTGTAGACCGGGGCCTGAACCTCCTGACGCTTTAATTCGCGTCTCACCTTTTTCGCAAATGTAGTGTTGATTGTATGACCTGGGCAAGTGGCGATAATACGGCCCTGCACACGTCTGCCAATCAAAGCCACGTCGCCAACCACATCAAGAAGTTTGTGGCGTGCCGGCTCGTTTTTAAACACCAGCTCGTCGTTGTTGATGAATCCGAACTCTGACACTTTCTTTCTTGGCACGTTCATCATATCGGCGATTCTGTCAAGCTCCGACTGCGCCACCGGAGTGTCGTAAATAACGATGGCATTGTCCAGGTCGCCGCCTTTTATCAAGTCGTGTTTGACCAACTCTTCAATTTCTCTTACGAAAACGAATGTACGGCTTGCAGCAATCTGTGTCTTGAAATCATCCAAAGAGTCAAGAGTGGCGAACTGATTGGAGAGTACAACCGAGTTGAACTCAATCATTACATCCACGCAGAAATCGCTGTCGGGAATAACGCAAATTGAGGCTTCGGTCTCGCTGTCCTTAACCGTTGTGCGGTTTCTTACAACATACACCGCTGCGTCTTCCGTCTGCTCAACAACTCCGACTTCCTCAATCTTGTCCATAAATATTTTTGCACTGCCGTCAAGGATTGGCACTTCAGGGCCATTCAGCTCCACGAGGCAGTTGTCGACATTGGAAGCATACAACGCAGCCATGGCGTGCTCAATAGTGGAGATTTTCAAGTCGCCAGAAGCAATAACCGTTCCGCGGCATGTCTCCACGACATTCTCAGCCACAGCTTCGATAGGCGCTGCGCCTTCAACATCAATGCGAAGGAATTTCCGCCCAAAATTGTCTGGAGCAGGCTTGAATGTCGCTTCAATTTCCCTGCCCGTATGCAAGCCCTTACCTTTTATGGTAAAAGCAGATTTCAACGTACATTGTTTCATATTATCTTTTTTATTTGTTGTCTTTTTTGTTTAAGTCTTTTTTTATAGTGTTCAAGTCGGCGATTATGTCGCCCAACCGGCGACGATATGCAGCTTCGCGCATAAAATCTCTTGCGTCAACCGCAGGATACCCCAGCAGCACCTTGTCGTCGCCTGTTCTTGTATGGATACCAGACTGTGCCCCAATTTGGTTCCGGTCGCCGATTGTGATGTGACCGGCGATGCCAACTTGGCCTCCAATCATATTTTGTTTGCCAATCTTAGCCGAACCCGCAATGCCTGTCTGCGCGGCAATAACTGTGTTGTCGCCGATTTCAACATTATGCGCAACTTGTATAAGATTGTCCAACTTCACGCCTTTATGGATTTTTGTCGAGCCCATCGTAGCCCTGTCGACAGTGGTGTTGGCGCCTATTTCTACATTGTCTTCAATTACCACATTGCCGATCTGGGCAATCTTCAGATAACTGCCGTCCTTTTCAGGGGCAAATCCAAAGCCGTCGCTTCCCACAACAACTCCCGAATGGAAAATGCAATTCTCGCCGACAACGCACCCCTGGTATATTTTAACACCTGCGTAAAGAGTCGTGTTGTTTCCAATAATAACACCGTCGCCAATATAGCACTGAGGGTATATTTTTACGTTCTCTCCTATTTTGGCATCCTTGCCGATATAAGAGAATGCACCAAGATAAATTGATTTTGGCAAATCAACGCCATCCGAAACATATACGGGCTGCTCCACTCCGGATTTCACAGGAGCCGATGCTTGCACCAAATTGAGCAACTCCGCCAAAGTGGCATAAGGGTCGTCCACCTTTATCAGTGTCGCTTTTATAGGCTGCTCAGGTACAAAATCTTTGCGCACCAACAAAACAGATGCCTTTGTCGTATATACAAAATGCGTGTATTTAGGATTGGCCAAGAATGACAAAGAACCCTCTTGAGCCTCCTCGATTTTAGAATAAGAGGATATCTTCACAGAGCCGTCGCCCTCGATTTCACCTCTTATAATAGTCGCTAATTGCGTTGCTGTTATTTCCATTTAATAGATTTTTCGCTTTACAAATGTGCAAATTTAGTTATTTTTTTAGAATCCCGTCAAAACTTCATGCGGAAATCAGTGACATGTAGCTCAAAATCCATCAAAACGACCATTTATTGTTAAATTTTCATTTTTTTATTGCGTCTTCACAAAAAGTGTTTGCGTAAACAGCGAAAAATTCATACCTTTGTGCCGCAAATTTTAAAAACTAATCAATTAATTATGAACAAGTACGAAACCGTTTTCATTTTAACTCCCGTTTTGTCTGATGCTCAGATGAAGGAAGCGGTAGAAAAATTCACTGCTGTTCTCACTAAAAATGGTGCAGAAATAGTAAATGAAGAAAACTGGGGCCTCCGCAAGTTGGCATACCCTATTCAGAAAAAAAGCACAGGCTTCTATTGCCTTGTTGAGTTCAATGCAGAACCGCAGGTTGTGAAGAAACTTGAGACAGCTTATCGTCGCGACGAGAAAGTTATCCGTTTCTTGACATTCCGTCTTGACAAGTATGCTGCAGAATACGCTGAAAAACGCAGAAGTCTTCGCGCAGCTAAGTCTAACAACAACGAAACAAAGGAGGATTAATCATGGCACAACCACAATCAGAAATCAGATACTTGACTCCGCTTTCAGTAGATGTCAAAAAGAAAAAATATTGCCGTTTCAAAAAGAGTGGCATTAAGTATATCGACTACAAAGATCCTGAATTCCTCAAGAAATTCTTGAACGAGCAAGGCAAAATCCTTCCTCGTCGCATCACGGGAACTTCACTCAAATTCCAGAGAAGAGTGGCACAGGCCGTAAAACGCGCCCGTCATCTTGCACTTCTTCCTTACGTGACTGACTTGATGAAATAACATTAAAAGAAGGATTACAATTATGAAGATCATATTAAAAGAAGATATCGCAAATCTTGGCTACAAGGACGATGTTGTAGAAGTTAAGAGCGGTTACGGTCGAAACTACCTTATCCCAATGTGCAAAGCTGTTATCGCTACCGAATCGGCACTTAAAGTTTTGGCGGAAAACCAGAAGCAAAGAGCCCACAAGCTGGCTAAAATCAAAGCCGACGCTGAGGCATTGGCAGAGTCTTTGAAGGACGTTACTTTGACTATCGGAGCAAAGACAAGCTCTACCGGCACAATCTTTGGTTCAGTAAACAATATTCAAATTGCAGAGGCTCTCGAGAAGTTGGGTTTCAACGTAGACCGCAAACTTATCGTTCTCAAAGAGGCTGTGAAGGAAGTTGGAAGCTACAAGGCTCTCTTGAAACTCCACAAAGAAGTTTCTGTAGAAATTCCTTTCGAGGTGGTTTCTGAATAAGACACAACTTACATCAAAATAAAAATAAGCGCACGCTCAATTACGTGTGCTTATTTTTTTATAAAGTTTGGAAGTTAGAGGAAATATGGTTATTTTTGGGAAACGTATAAAACTATTGAAACTATGACTGATATTTCATCAATGATTCAGGAACTACTGGTCAGGTTTGGGAGTATAGACATTGCCGAGAGCGAGTTTAAACGTCTGATTTTCGAGGACGAGGCGCTTAAGGCTTATTTTAAGGAATGGTGTGACGATATGGGATACCGCGAACGGACTGCGTTTGTTGACTATTGTCACGAATACTTGGACAATCACGAATCTGCATTTGATTCCCTTACAGAATATGACGAATAACAACGAACGCGCAATCCTTCCCGCCGAATGGGCAGAACAAGACGCCATAATGCTTGCGTGGCCACATGCCGGAACAGATTGGTCTTATATGTTGGATGAAGTTATTTCTTGCTTCAGAGAGATAGTCTGCACCATAGCGGACCAAGGCGAAAGAGTCATCGTCATAGCAGACCCTGACGACAGCAGCGACATATCATTCAGCAACGAGTTGATATCCGTGGTCAAATGTCCGACAAATGATACTTGGGCACGCGACACTTGTTCCATAACCACGCTTCGCGGAAACCGCCCCGTGGTCAACGATTTCAAGTTCAACGGTTGGGGTCTGAAATTTGCCGCCGACAAAGACAATCTTATAACATCCCGTCTTTTCGATTCCGGAATGTTTAAGGGGGAATATTCAAACAGCTTGAATTTTGTCCTTGAGGGAGGCTCCATCGAGAGCGACGGCAAAGGAACGCTGCTTACCACAAGCGAATGCCTTCTTTCCAAGAATAGAAACGGTCAATCATCCAAAGAGGAAATACAAGCGTACTTGGAAAAGGTATTCGGCATAAGCAGAGTGTTGTGGCTTGACCATGGCTACCTTAGTGGCGACGACACCGACAGCCACATAGACACCTTGGCGCGATTGGCGCCAAACGACACCATTCTGTATGTTTCAACCGAAGATGAACGTGACGAGCATTTCGCAGAGTTGAAAGCCATGGAATGTCAGCTCCAAAGTTTCACAACCGCAGACGGAGCAAAGTATAAGTTGCTCCCATTGCCGTTACCCGCCCCTATCTTTGCCGACGGGGAGCGGCTGCCAGCAACATATGCCAATTTCCTTATTGGAAATGGATTCGTTCTTGTTCCTATTTACGGCCAGGAAAGCAACGACAGCGAAGCCATGAGCATAATATCCTCTGCATTTCCAGACAGAAAGGTTCTCGGCGTTGACTGCCGAGCATTGATAAAACAGCACGGATCGCTCCATTGCGTTACCATGCAGTTCCCTAAAAATTCATTGAATATATGAGCAGAATCATCAAATTAGGATACATTCAGCAAGCCAACAGCGCCTGCATAAGCAAGAATAGAGAAAAACTTGTCGCAAAAATAAAACGCTTGGCAAACGACGGCGCGCAACTTGTGGTGCTGCAAGAATTGCACGACAGCTTGTATTTCTGCCAAACGGAGAGCGTCGACAATTTTGACTTGGCGATAGACATTAACGGCGAAGAAACAGGCGTTTATTCCAACGTGGCAAAAGAATGCGGCATAGTGCTTGTGACATCGCTGTTTGAGCGCAGAGCGCCGGGGTTATATCACAACACCGCCGTTGTTTTTGAAAAAGACGGATCCGTTGCCGGGAAATATCGCAAGATGCATATTCCTGACGATCCGGCATATTATGAGAAATTCTACTTTACGCCCGGGGATGTAGGTTTTGAACCAATCCAGACATCTGTCGGAAAACTTGGTGTATTGGTTTGTTGGGACCAGTGGTATCCGGAAGCGGCTCGATTGATGGCATTGAAAGGCGCAGAATTATTGATATACCCCACCGCCATCGGATGGGAAAGCTCAGACGACGAAGCGGAAAAAATGCGTCAGCGACAAGCATGGATGTTGTCTATGAGGGGACATGCTGTAGCCAACGGGCTGCCTGTTGTCGCAGTAAACAGAGTTGGACACGAACCCGATCCGTCGAATGCAACCAACGGAATCCAATTCTGGGGCACAAGCTTTGTAGCGGGACCTCAAGGCGAGCTGATTGATGAAGCCGCTACCGACAGCGAGGCGGAGAAAATTGTTGCAATAGATTTGACAAGAAGCGAACAGGTGAGACGCTGGTGGCCGTTCTTGCGCGATCGACGCATCGACGCCTATCAAAACATACTAAAGCGTTTTGATGATTGACAGATAGCTATTCGGAGACAGGGCTGTTTTCACGGCCTCGTTTCCAAATGCCGTCCAGTGCGTCAGCCAACGATTGCAGTTCGGTTTTTATTTCCTCAAGACGTTCCGCCACCTCTTGTCTTTTTGACACATTTTTGCGGTTGTGCAGAATCTGTTCTTGTGCGGCGGCAAGCTTCATGCCGCGCACCTTTACAAGATAATGCACCATCTTGATTTTTTCAATATCGTCGGTCGTATACAGCCTATCATTGCCTCTCGACCGTCGAGGAGACAATACCGTAAACTGCCGTTCCCAGAAATGCAATGTCGATATGGGGATGTCAAGCATTTCCGAAACTTCTTTGATTTTATAATATTTTTTCTCAGTGCTACGCATTAGGGTGGATTCTTCTTTTACAAAAGTAATAAAATGATTACTTTTGCAAGATAAAATGAGAGTTAATTCTCGTTCAAAAAACTTGATTTCAAACGAAAGTTTATATTACGATATGTATTCAGCAAAAGAAATTAGAGAATCTTTTAAAGATTTCTTCCACAGCAAAGGCCATCAGATTGTGCCTTCTGCACCGATGGTCATCAAAGACGATCCGACATTGATGTTTACAAATGCCGGAATGAACCAGTTCAAGGACATCATATTGGGCAACGTCCCGCCGAAATACAAACGAGCCACAGACTCTCAAAAATGCTTGCGCGTAAGCGGTAAACATAACGACTTGGAAGAAGTGGGACTTGACACATATCATCACACGATGTTTGAGATGCTTGGCAATTGGTCGTTTGGTGACTATTTCAAAGAAGGAGCCATCGATTATGCGTGGGAATATCTTGTGGACGTATTGCATCTCAATCCGGACGATTTATATGTGACTGTGTTTGAGGGAGCTCCAGAAGAAGGCCTTTCACGCGACGATGAAGCTGCCGGATATTGGCTGAAGCATGTATCCGCCGACCACATCATTAACGGCAATAAACACGACAACTTTTGGGAAATGGGTGAAACCGGTCCTTGCGGTCCATGCTCCGAGATTCATCTTGACTCGCGCACACCTGAGGAGAAAGCCAAAACGCCTGGCCGCGAATTGGTCAATAAAGACGACCCCCAGGTTATTGAAATCTGGAACATCGTATTTATGCAATACAACCGCAAGGCAGACGGCAGCCTCGAACCGCTTCCTATGCATGTCATCGATACAGGAATGGGATTCGAGCGTCTTGTGCGCGCATTGCAGGGAAAACACTCAAATTACGACACAGACGTTTTCCAACCGTTGATTCAGAAAATTTCACAATTGTCAGGAAAAAGTTATGGCAAAGACGAGAAGGTTGACGTAGCAATGCGCGTAATCGCCGACCATGTACGTACAATCGCCTTCTCTATTGCCGAAGCTCAACTTCCATCTAACGCCAAGGCAGGTTATGTGATTCGACGCATCCTGCGCCGTGCTGTTCGGTATGCATACACATTCCTTGACCAGCGTCAAGCATTCATATACCGTCTTGTGGACACACTGATAGAGTCTATGGGCGATGCCTACCCAGAGCTCAAGCAACAGCCAGATTTGATAAAGACGGTAATTAAAGAGGAAGAAGACACATTCCTCCGCACATTGGAGACAGGAATCAAACTTCTCGACAAGGTTGTCAACGAGGCCAAGGCAGATGGCAGAAAAGAAGTGAGCGGAACGGAAGCGTTTGTGCTGTATGACACTTATGGATTCCCTCTTGATCTTACAGAACTCATTCTGAAAGAGCATGGTTTCACCGTCAACCACAAAGAGTTTGACGAAGAAATGGCGAAGCAAAAGCAACGTGCGCGCAATGCTGCAGCAATAGAGGCTTCCGACTGGGTTGAACTCAATGCCGGGGAATCGGAGTTTGTCGGATATGACAAATTTGAATGTGAGACATCCATTCTCCGATACCGCAAGGTAAAACAGAAAAACAAAGAGTTCTATCAGATTGTGCTGAAAGAGACACCGTTCTACGCAGAAATGGGTGGACAGGTCGGCGATACTGGTTGGCTGATTTCAGGCGATGAGAAGATCGAAGTATTCGATACAAAACGCGAAAACAACCTGCCTATTCATTTGACAACAAAGATGCCGTCAAATCCTCAGGCTGCAATAATCGCAAAAATAGACACCGACAAACGCTTGGCTACGTCATGCAACCACACGGCGACTCACCTGTTGCACGAAGCGCTGAGAGAAGTGCTCGGCACACACGTGGAGCAAAAAGGCTCATATGTATCGCCTACAGAACTCCGCTTTGACTTCTCGCACTTCCAGAAGATGACAGAAGAGGAAATAGAGGCAGTTGAGCGACTTGCAAACAAGAAAGTACGTAACGCCATCGCTCTTGACGAGCATCGCAATGTCCCTATTGCGGAAGCTAAAGCGATGGGTGCCATGGCATTGTTCGGAGAGAAATATGGGGAAGAAGTCCGCGTTATCAAATACGGCGACTCTGTTGAGCTCTGCGGAGGTACGCACGTGCCAAATACTGGCAACATTGGAATTATAAAGATTGTTTCAGAAGGAAGTATCGCCGCCGGCATACGACGCATTGAGGCAATAACTGGCGAAAATGTGGAAAACGCAATCCACGAGTTGCAGAACACGATAAAATATGTTGGCTCACTGCTCAACTCTTCGGATATAAAGAAGGCTGTCAAGAAAACAATCTCTGAAAATGCCGAATTGCGGAAAGATGCTGAAGACATGGCAATCGAACGCATCAAGAACCTTAGTTCTCAACTTCTTGGGAAGAAAGAAACACTGCCAAACGGCATCCAATTGACATCATTGGGCGGTATGCGCATTCCAGACATTGTCAAAGGAGTGGCATTTGCCATACGTGAGGCCTCCCCTACAAAAACAGCATTTATAGCAGCAACCGTAAGTCCGGAGAAGAAACCTATGCTTACCGTAATGCTTACAGACGACCTTGTGAAAGAAGGACTTAACGCTGCGTCAATTGTACGTGAGGCAGCAAAGGCAATCAAAGGTGGTGGCGGTGGCCAACCTGGATTCGCACAAGCAGGCGGTAAAAATGCTGATGGGTTGCACGACGCTTTCAATGCTCTGATTGCAGCGGTCAAGGAATAGAAAACATCTCTCTCAACACTACAGTCATCGGATACATCAATAGCATTGCGTGTCCGATGACTTTTTCTATAACTTTTTTGCTGTAACTAAATTTATTTTGGAGGATAAGCCGCAATTATGTGATAAATTTTTATTATCTTTGCACGTAAAATCCGATTTTAAATAACAACATCTGAATGAGACAATTAAAGATTTCAAAATCAATCACCAATCGTGAAAGCGCATCGCTTGATAAGTATCTTCAAGAAATTGGACGAGAAGACCTTATCTCTGTAGAAGAAGAAGTTGAGTTGGCTCAACGTATTCGAAACGGCGATCAGCGGGCATTGGATAAATTGACGCGCGCAAATCTTCGATTTGTTGTTTCTGTAGCAAAACAGTATCAGAACCAGGGATTGAGTCTGCCAGACTTGATCAACGAGGGTAATTTGGGCTTGATTAAAGCCGCTCAGAAATTCGATGAAACACGCGGTTTCAAATTTATCTCATATGCAGTTTGGTGGATTCGCCAATCGATTTTGCAGGCATTGGCAGAGCAATCAAGAATTGTCCGACTACCTTTGAATCAAGTTGGTTCGCTAAACAAAATTAGCAAAGAGCTTTCTAAATTCGAACAAGAAAACCAGCGTCGTCCTTCAGCAGAGGAACTTGCCAACCGACTCGACATTCCGGTAGAGAAAATCTCAAGTACAATCAGTGTTTCCGGTCGTTCCATCTCTGTAGACGCACCATTTGCCGAAGGAGAGGACAACTGTATGCTTGATGTGTTGACCAACGACGACTCCCCCATGGCAGACTCTTCGCTCAATCAAGAGTCGCTGTCGAAGGAGGTTGACCGAGCATTGAACCAATTGCATGACCGCGAACGCGAAATCTTAAAAATGTTTTTTGGCATAGGTTGTCAGGAAATGACTTTGGAAGAGATTGGTGACAAATTCGATTTGACACGAGAGCGTGTGCGCCAAATTAAAGAGAAAGCAATCCGTAAATTGAAAGGACAAAAGAGCAGACTCTTAAAATCGTATTTATAGTTAAGAACAATTATAAAATGCAACGAATCCCGGCTATTTCAGTCGGGATTCGTTGCATTTTATAACTAAAAAACATTTGTCCCCGTGAACCATCTCGGCCGAATCGTTGTTTCTTGAACAAAACTTATCCGTGAATAACAACAAGAAGCTAATAGATTAATTTGTATGAGACAGTTAAAGATTTCAAAATCAATCACCAATCGCAACAGTCAATCACTCGAAAAGTATCTACAGGAAATTGGCAAAGAGGACCTCGTTTCAACAGATGAGGAAGTTGAGTTGGCTCAGCGAATCAGACAAGGCGACCAAAAGGCATTGGATAAATTGACGCGCGCAAATCTTCGATTTGTTGTTTCTGTAGCAAAGCAGTATCAGAACCAAGGATTGAGTCTGCCAGATCTGATTGACGAGGGTAATTTAGGCTTGATAAAAGCAGCTAAAAAGTTTGATGAGACCAGAGGTTTCAAATTCATCTCATACGCAGTTTGGTGGATTCGCCAATCGATTTTGCAGGCATTGGCGGACCAGTCGCGGGAAATCAGACTGCCGTTGAATCAAGTAGGTTTAAACAATAGAATAAGCAAGGAGATCTCCAAATTTGAGCAGGAAAATCAACGCCGCCCGTCAGCGGAAGAACTTGCGCAGCGCCTTGATATGCCATTGGAAAAGGTGACAAGTGCCCTAAAAGCCTTCTACCGCACTGTGTCGGTCGACGAGCCTGTCGCTGACGGAGATGACAAATGTATGGCCGACACGCTTGCCAACGATGACGTGCCAAGCACTGACGCCACGCTGACGCAAGAATCACTGTCGAAGGAAGTTGACCGAGCATTGAATCAATTGCAAGGTAAAGAGAGGGAGATTTTAAGGCTGTGTTTCGGCATTGGCTGCAGAGAGATGACATTGGAGGAGATTGGTGACAAGTTCAATTTGACGCGGGAACGAGTGCGCCAAATCAAAGAGAAGGCAATCCGCAAATTGAAAGGGGAAAAAAGCGCATTGCTAAAGTCATATCTATAAGACGTTGCCACCATATGGTGGCAACGTCTAAAGAAAATCGAGTAGGAGGAGTTTACCACCTACTCGATTTTAATTTATAAAAATCAAAAACGATCAATTCCGTCCAGTACGCGTAATCTTGTTTTTAATGTTTTCGTTAAATACCGATTCCTTCATTAATGATTCAACGGAGATGTGCATTCTGTAGCGCCAATAGTGCTTCGCAATCGCAGGAACATTGATTTGTTCATCGTTTGGATTCTCTTTGCGCAATTTTCCGTCAATCGACATCCAGTCCTGCCAAGGAAGTACCGTCAACATTGATGGCGACTCAAGATGCTGGCTCACAATAATGTCGCAAAGCCATGGCTCTGCATAAAATGGCGCGTCACCTTCTTGATGCAACATAGTGTTGTAGAATCGCTGAGTTTTGTCGTGGTTTTCCTCCCACCATTGTCTGATTCCACCCATATCATGGGTCGATGTAGTGCATACCGACAAATATGGATATTGATATGGATTGCCAAACTCGTCTTCTGGATTTTTGGGCATTCTTTGTATTTCCAGCGACAGAATCTGAAGTTGCTTCATCACCGCCGGCACACAGTCTGGGATCATTCCCAAATCCTCGCCGCACACAAGCATATCTGTTGAGTTTACCAAAGCCGGAAGTTTCCACATAGCCTTTCCATACCAGAAATCATTGTGACGATGGTAATAGAAGTCGTTATACATTCTGTTGAAGCACCACTTCTCATAATCATTCAGCGACCTATAGATGTAGGTGAATTGTGCTGAGATTCGAGGATGGTATTTGCCATGTTCTTCTGGGTCCTCGATGAAAAGCACTTCATCAAGCAAGCCGCACAGGGCGTTTTCCAATTTATTGTTCTTGTCGTTTTTCTCATACGACGCAAACAACTCCGCAACTTTCTGTTGCGTATCAACTTCAGGTTTCAGTTTGTAGCGTCCCCCTCCTATCGATTCCAGATATAGCGATTTTGCCTCTTCGGTATATTCTCCAAAGAAATCGGCAAGGAAGTAGTCCATAATATATGGTTTGCATTGGAGATCCGGATTTATCCAGAAGTCATAATTGTTGCGCATTTCATCTGGTGTATATGGTAACGCCGGGTTGAACACACCCAACAAGCCATGCACCGCCGACATGGGGATTTGCCAGATTCGGAAGAAGCCAAGGATATGGTCTATTCGATACAGGTCGAAATATTCCGACATCTTGCGCATCCTGTTTTTCCACCATTTGAAGCCGTCCTGACTCATACGCTCCCAATTATATGTCGGTAATCCCCAATTCTGACCAAGCACTGAGAAGTCATCAGGCGGCGCTCCCGCTTGGCTGTTCAGATTAAACAAATCTGGGTCAACCCAAGCATCCGCACTTGCGCGGCTGATACCGATAGGTATGTCACCTTTCAACACAACACCGTGCTTGTGAGCATAATCACAACTATCTTTCAGTTGTTTGTCAAGGTTGTATTGGATGTAATATGTCAGGTCGATTTCATCAGCATTGTCTTTGCACAACTCGTCGACAAGACTTTCGTTGAATTTTGAATACTTACCCCATTTGGTAAAGTCGGCAGTTCCAAATTTGTCACGCAACAAGCAGAATGCTGCATAATTCTTCAGCCAATACTCATTTTTTGCAAAGAACGATTTAAAGTTCTCCGTCTTCAAGGTCTTGGCTCCTGATTCGGCAAAGATTTCTCTCACATATTCCAGCTTGCCAGCATTGACACGCTCATAGTCGACTTGCGGAAGAGCATTCAACTCCACTGCCAGATTATTGAAATATTCCTGACGCTGATTGTCCTTCAGCTTGCCCAATGCCGGAATGTTCAAATACATCGGATGCAGTGCATAAGTCGAATTAGCTTTATATGGATAGGAATCCACCCATGTGTGAGTCATTGTAGTGTCGTTGATTGGTAGAATCTGCAAGACACGCTGCCCTGTCGCCGCCAGCCAATCAACCATTTTCTTTATGCTGAGGAAGTCGCCGGCGCCGAAATCCTCGTCGGTGCGGATTGAGAACACCGGAATAGCTGTACCTGCGCCCTTCCATAGCGCAGCGGAATCGTTGAATCTCAAGCCTGCGACAACAATACATCCGTTTTTGTCTGGAGCCGATATGTCAAGCACCCGGTTATTGCACCCTTCCCACGATTCAGTGCCGGTGTGTCTGTTTCTCTTGAAGAATTTATACTCCACCTGTTCCTCTTTTTCAGGAAATTGGAAAGCAACCGACCATATCGGATAATTGCAATCGGTAAGCGCCAACGCGTTCTCCTGGTCCCAATTTCCAAGCACATCGCAATTGCCTGTCACAAACAAGTCCTCGTCAGGTCTTACCGACGGAGCAAAAATCTCCAACGTGACGCCACCACGTTGATGAGGCAGCGCATCGTTTTTGTTTTCACGATGGAATATGGAATTGACAAACATCGACGAGTAGAATGATTTGTCATAGGGCTGGTCATTCCAGGAATCCAAGATTTCATAGACCTTGATTTCTTTTCCAAACGTGAACAAGTGAGGCTTGCCCCACTCCTTGCGAACTGCGCCATTGTCGTTTCGGACAATATAGCAATACTCAAACGATTTGACATTGCGCTTAATATCCACCTCTGTAGACCAAATGCCGTCCTCGTAGGTCATTTCCAACGCCTTGGACTCATTCCATTCGCCCAATTCCTTAACACTGCCCAAAAGATATAAGCTTTCCCCCCAGGCAGTGTTGTAGCCAATTCTAAATAACAATTTCATAGGTTAATATATTTACTTAATGAATATTCCATAGGTTAGTTTCTCTATCCGCATCTTGATGTGCCGCACGAAGTGCAAATCAAACAGCCCTCTTGGTATATCAATGTTTCTTGTCCGCAATTAGGACATTTCTGACCTTTGGCTTTGGTGCCTTCCGGCAAATACTTCTTCAAAGCCCGCTCAACGCCCATTTTCCAGGTGTTGATAGATTCGCTGTTGAGCTCGAGTCCACCAACCAGCTTCATCACTTGGTCAATTGGCATGCCATAGCGCAACACGCCTGATATCAATTTGGCATAATTCCAATACTCAGGATTGAACTTGTCAGAGAGGCCCTCTATTGTCGTCTTGTATCCACGCTTATTGATGAACTGAAAATCGTAGCGCTTGTTGCCATTCTCGTCAATAGCCTTGATGATTTTTCCTTTGCTCACAGATTTCGGACAGAAGATGCCATCTTCATCATCTGCAAGACCAGTAAATATTTCATAAGGTCTGCCATCGATAAGTCCGACAAACGCAATCCATTTCTCTTTGTTGTTCTGGAACCTGACAACATCCGCCTCCAATTCAATCGGACGTTTAAGCACATGGCGCTCCTCAAAACCTGTGTGGACAGGAGCCTCCACCTTCTTTTTTTCCTTCTGAGTCGACACAAGAACTCCTGAGCGAGAACCGTCACGATACACGGTGCATCCCTTGCATCCAGCCTTCCATGCCTCCATATACAGTTCGTTTATCAGATCTTCGGTCACATCCGACGGCAAGTTGATTGTAACACTTATTGAATGGTCAACCCATTTTTGGATTTCTCCCTGCATCTTAACCTTCTCATGCCAGTCAATGTCGTTTGCTGTGGCTTTGTTGTACGGAGATTTCGCCACCAATTCATCCAACTCCTCTTGTGAGAACTTTTCTTTGCGTTTGATGCCATTCGCATCCATCCAGGATATAAACTTATGGTGATAAACTACATATTCTTCAAACGCATCACCAGTTTCGTCTACATAATCCACATGTACACCCGGCTCATTCGGGTTAACCTTGCGACGGCGCTTATATACAGGCATAAAGACCGGCTCTATGCCGGATGTGGTTTGTGTCATCAAGCTTGTAGTTCCCGTCGGGGCGATTGTCAAGCATGCAATGTTGCGTCGCCCGTATTTTATCATCTCATCATACAAAGAAGGGTCAGCGTCCTTCAATCGGTTTATGTAAGGATTTGCCTCTTCTCTCTTGGCGTCGTACAAAGAGAATGCGCCACGCTCCTTTGCCATCTCGACCGAAGACCAGTAGGCCGCAAGTGCCAACGTCTTGTGTACAGACACAGAGAAAGCCGTAGCCTCTGGAGTTCCATAACGGAAGCCCATTGCGGCAAGCATATCTCCTTCCGCTGTTGTTCCAAGTCCAGTGCGTCGTCCAGCCAAAGTCTTGTTGCGGATTTTCTTCCACAGATTCAATTCTGTGGCTTTAACTTCTTCCGTTTCTGGATCGGACTCTATTTTGGCAATGATTTTATCAATTTTTTCCATTTCCAGATCGATAATGTCGTCCATCAGTCGCTGAGCACATCTGATGTGCTGTCGGAAAAGGTCAAAGTCAAATTCTGCTTCGGCTGTGAAAGGATTTTTTACGTATGAATACAGGTTTACGGCAATAAGCCGGCAGCTGTCATACGGGCACAACGGAATTTCGCCACAAGGATTTGTGGATATCGTTTTAAACCCTAAGTCAGCGTAACAATCAGGGATAGACTCTCGCGTTATAGTATCCCAGAAAAGCACACCTGGTTCAGCGCTCTTCCACGCATTATGCACAATCTTTCGCCAAAGGGCGTTTGCATTTATTTTTTTTGACACATATGGATGCTCGCTGTCAACCGGGAATTTCTGTTCATATTCCGCATCGGTTTCTGCCGCCCGCATGAACTCGTCGTCAACGCGTACCGACACATTGGCACCCGTAACTTTGCCTTCTGTCATTTTCGCATCGATGAATGCCTCGCTGTCGGGATGCTTTATTGAAACCGACAGCATCAACGCTCCGCGACGTCCATCTTGCGCAACTTCTCTTGTGGAATTTGAGTAGCGTTCCATAAACGGCACCAATCCCGTTGACGTAAGAGCTGAATTTTTCACAGGCGAACCCTTTGGGCGCACATGTGAGAGGTCGTGCCCCACGCCGCCTCTGCGCTTCATCAGCTGCACTTGTTCCTCGTCGATTTTGATGATGCCTCCATAAGAGTCCGGAGCGCCGTCAAGACCGATTACGAAACAGTTTGACAACGACCCTACTTGATAATTGTTTCCGATTCCCGCCATAGGGCTTCCTTGCGGCACAATGTATTTGAAATCCTTCATCAAGTTGAAAATATCCGTTTCCGACAAAGGATTCTTGTATTTACTTTCAATCCGTGCCAATTCCGATGCCAATCGATGGTGCATATCGTCCGGCGTCTTTTCATAAATGTTTCCGTATGAGTCCTTCAAAGCGTATTTGTTGACCCAGACGCGAGCAGCGAGTTCATCGCCGTTAAAATAGTCACATGAGGCATTGAAAGCCTCGTCGTAAGAATATATGTTTATCTCCACAACAGTGTTTGATTTAATAATAGTTACTGATGCTTTTCATTCATCAATGCAAAGATTGCAAAATTTCCAGTATTCTCAAAATATATTCAGACTATTTTATGCTCTTGGGTGTTTGTTGCTTTTTGCGACATTCCGGATTTATTGACTACCTTTGCAATAAAAACAATAAATTATGAATATGGATTTCTTCTTTAATCGTAAAACCATAAGAAAATACAAATCAGAAGCCATTCCCAGCGACACCATTGAGCGTATGCTTGATGCTGCGGCTCAATCCCCGACAACTGGAGGAATGCAACTATACAGTGTTGTCATAACAACAGACAAGAGCATCAAGGACGAATTGGCAAAAAGTCATTTCAATCAGCCGGCGGCAACCGGAGCACCAATGCTATTAACTTTCTGCGCCGACTTCAACCGTTTTATAAAATGGTGCGAGCTGAGCAATGCCAAGCCAGGATTCGACAATTTCCAATCATTTGTCGCTGCGTTTCTCGACGCCACCATATTTGCCCAGCAATTCTGCACCATAGCCGAGATGAACGGACTTGGATGCTGCTACCTCGGCACGACAACATACAATGCCCCACAAATTGCCAAAACGCTTAATCTTCCACAATACGTTGTCCCTATCGTGACTCTGTCTGTCGGCATTCCCGATGATGATTCAGCCAAATCGGAGCGAATTCCATTGCAAGGAATCATACACAAGGAGCGATATGCTGATTATTCCACAACCGACATCTCCAATCTTTACAAAGAAAAGGAAGAGTTGCCGGCAAACATCAATTTTGTCAAGGAAAATGGAAAGGATTCATTGGCTCAGGTGTTTACGGATATCAGATATTCTAAAGAAAACAACGAGACTTTCTCTAAAATATTTTTTGATTTTATTGAGCAGCAAGGATTCAAGTTCAGCAAATAGCCTTGAATATCTTCAAGGATTCATGAATGCCTATCGGTCCGAACCGTTTTGAGCAATTCAAGGAGTGAAGTATGGCAGCTCTGTTGTGTTAAAAAATGTTTATTAACAAGCCCATATTCGTGTCGCTCCACATCAGCGGGAATGGCTTGTAAAGCCGTATGTAGTGCTATTTGCCAGCGATGCAAATAACCTTTTGTAATTGGTTTAAAGTCGACAAAAAGGTTAAAATGCTTTGTATCAACGATATTTTTTTATACCTTTGTCTGCGGAATTAAAAAAACGAGAGAAAGAGATTTCTCCATTGCCGAAAATCGGCAGGGGCTTTTCTCAGGTGGACTCCCAAGAAAGCCTTTAGTGTGAACTATAATTTAAATGAATGAGGAGAACATTTACAGCAATTGCGACAATTGCCATATTGTTGGTATTTACTTCTTCTTACAACAGCTATGATGTAAGTGTTGATATCAACTCTTTCGCCCCAAACTTTGAAATAAGCAAATTAGGGAATCATTTCAAACTAAGCGAAACGAGAGGCAATTATGTGATAGTCAATTTTTGGACGTCGGACGATGCGGAAGCTCGCATCAGAAACATTCATTACGACAGATTTTTCAAATCCATCGGAAAAAATTTGAGTTTTATTTCTGTTAATTTCGACGACAGCGACAATATGTTCAAAGAGCTTGTCAGAACAGATGGGCTATCAGAAGTATCGCAATTTTACGAAAAAGACGGTATGGAATCCGAAGTGTACAAACGGTATCGTCTAAAGAGCGGAATGAACAGCTATCTTCTTGATAAAGACGGGAAGATTCTTGCCATCAATCCGACGCAGCAACAGTTGACTAAATATTTTTGTCAATAGCCACACATGCCGGAACAATTGAAAAATTGTTCCGGCTTTTTATTAAGAAATTGTTTGGCATTTTTTTTGCTATAGGATATATAAAATAAATTTTGACAATGATTGATTTTACAGACAGCAAGTTGGTCGAAGAAGATGGAAGCCCACAAATATGCCAAATCTTCACAGATGTAAAAGCCAACGAAAATACTGACAACGATATAGACCCACAGTCATTTACGTCCGATGTTCCTATCTTGGCGCTTCGGAATATGGTGTTGTTTCCCAATGTCGCAATTCCAGTAGCGGTTGGCCGCGACAAATCTTTGGCACTAATTGAAGCGGCACAAAAAACGAAAACGCCAATCGGCGTAATCTGCCAAAAAGACGCAAAAGACGAGGACCCCGGTCAGGATGGTCTATATCAAATAGGCGTAGTCGCAGAAATTATACGAGTGTTGGAATTTCCAGACAATTCCACAAACGTCATCATCCAAGGCAAATACCCATTCCAACTCGACAGTGTGACAAGCACCAAGCCTTTCTTGAGGGCTAACATCACGCCACTTGAAGAAGAATACCCATTGTCAGACGACAAGGAGTTCAACGTACTGGTGACAAGTCTTCGTGAAATCACATTGAAGATGCTCGACAAGTTGGGAAACAAGATGAACGAATTGACTTTTGCCATAAAAAACATCGACAATCCAGTTCATCTGATTGATTTCTTGTGCGCGAACTCCCCTTTGGAACCCAATGTCAAACAGCGGTTGCTGTCCAACCTTTCGATAAAGCAACGGGCATATTCCCTGTTTATGTATCTCAACAGAGAGTCTCAACTGGTTGACATCCGCGCAGACATTGAGTCAAGAACACAGAAAGATATTTCCGAGCAACAACGGGCACATTTCCTTCAGCAGCAAATCCGCACAATTCAGGATGAGCTTGGAGACACCGACGAGCACGATATTGACGAGCTTTATCAAAGAGCCGAGCAGAAACTGTGGAATGAGGATGTCAAGAACACATTCAAAAAGGAGATGCGCAAACTTGAACGTCTACAGCCACAAACTCCAGACTATTCTGTGCAGTACAACTATTTGGAGACACTTCTCGACTTGCCCTGGAATGAATATACAGAAGACAATTTCGATATTCCCAATGCAGAAAAACAGCTCAACAAAGACCATTTCGGACTGGACAAGGTAAAAGAGCGCATTCTTGAGCATTTGGCAGTGCTTAAGCTGCGAGGCGACATGAGAGCCCCAATCTTATGTCTATATGGTCCTCCGGGAGTCGGCAAAACCTCTCTTGGCAAGTCGATAGCGGAAGCCTTGCATCGCAAATATGTGAGAATGTCGCTTGGCGGACTGCATGACGAAGCGGAAATCCGAGGCCATCGCAAGACATATATAGGTGCTATGCCGGGACGAATCATACAAGGTTTGATTAAGAGCAAGTCATCGAATCCGGTATTTGTTTTGGACGAGATTGACAAACTTGGCCAAGATTTCAAGGGCGACCCGTCGTCGGCATTACTGGAGGCATTGGATCCTGAACAGAACTGCCATTTCCACGACAACTATGTGGACGTTGACTACGACCTGTCGCGTGTGATGTTTATCGCCACCGCCAATACCCTATCAACCCTTTCTCAGCCATTGCTTGACCGTATGGAGCTGATAGATGTGTCAGGTTACATTTTGGAAGAGAAGGTTGAAATTGCAAAGAAATTCTTGGTTCCGAAACAGTTGAAAGAATACGGATTCGAGGAAAAGGAGATTTCTTTCTCTAAAAAGGTTCTTGTGAAAATTGTGGAATCCTACACACGAGAATCTGGAGTCAGACAACTGGAAAAGAAAATAGCAAAAGTGATGCGCCGCATCGCATTGCAGAAAGCGAGCGGAAAGCCTTTTGAAAAGACCGTTTCTATCGACGGCCTTAAAGAGTATCTAGGACAGGAGGAATTCAGCCCTGACCGCTACGAGGGAAACGATCAAATCGGAGTTGTGACTGGTCTTGCGTGGACTGCTGTCGGAGGAGAGATTTTGTTTATCGAGTCATCTCTGTCAAAAGGCAAAGGCGAGAAGCTGACTCTTACCGGAAACCTCGGAGACGTGATGAAGGAATCGGCGGTTATTGCCCTACAATATTTGAAAGCCAATTGCAACAAATTCGGCATATCGCCTGACATATTCGACAGTTACAATGTGCACATTCACGTTCCAGAGGGTGCAATTCCTAAGGACGGGCCATCAGCCGGTGTCACCATGGCGACATCTTTGGCATCTTCTTTCACGAAAAGAAAAGTTAAGGACCACATTGCGATGACTGGAGAGATTACACTGCGCGGGAAAGTGCTTCCTGTTGGCGGCATCAAAGAAAAAATTCTTGCGGCCAAACGTGCAGGGATTACAGATATTATTCTGTCGAAGGAAAATAAGAAAGACATTCTGGAGATTAAACCGTTATATTTGAACGGCCTGACATTCCATTATGTCTCAACAATCAAAGATGTTCTTGACCTGGCTCTGACAAACGAAGTCGTTACAGAATAAAATGAATTATTGCTGTCCGATAAAACTCAGAAAAAGCAATAAAGTATGACTCGAATGCTAATTTTACGGCGTTCGAGTCATACTTTTTGTTATTAAGTCCACCTTAATCAAAAAGAGATGGTTCGGATTGCTTTCAAAAGCCTTGCGAATATCATCGGCGGCATCCCTTGCGGCATTGAGCAAATCCACCTTCAACCGCTTCTTCTGACCTCCGAGTTTACGGAGCAACAATTGGTCGTCTGTAGCCTTCATCTGCTCGTCTATGGCGTCTATCTGCGATTGTATCGACTTCACCCTGCCGTCTTCTGCCGTCAATGCCGTAAGTCCTGCATAGTCTTTGCCTTCAAGGCTTGCAACGAAATCTCCAATCGTTTTAGTTCCTTTGGGATTTGCCTTTTGGTACTTGTCAAACTCTTTCTTAGCCTCTCTCTGCCGCATCACGGCATCACGTTCAAGTCCGTGCTTGGCGAACATATAGTCGTACAATTCGCCGCTCTCCTTGCCGTTGCCGCTCAGTTTAGCCACTGCCGACATCAACGGCTTGAATTGCGTCTTGGCAACTTGGTGCATCTCCTCCTTGTTCACCGACGACAGGCGGTTCTCTCCGAGTATCGGATTCTCAAAGTCGGGGATGTCCTCTATGTACCGCTTGTTGCCCGATGCGTGGTCTATTGCGGACATAAACTCCTGCAGTCCGAGCATACTGTTCTGCAACGCCTCCTTCGTTTGGAAGCCTTTGCTCTTGACCTTCTTCTCATACTCGTCCCGCGCGCTTACTCTTTCTCTCACGCTTCTATCCACGTCCTAAGACATATGATTCACTCTTACTTATTGAAAATAAATAATTTACAAGATTTATTTTTTAGACAGGCAACGGTTTAGAAACGAACTAATTTACATTTTCTTCCTTACTTTGCATTATTCAAAAAACGTATATCTGCATGTGTAAAGTTACATTTTTCTGTTCTGTAAACAAAATATTTGGCTATATATTCTTCAAATAAAATAAAAAGAGTCATATCAATTCGAAAGACCTAACACGACCCTTTTTTTCATATTTATTAGAATATATAACATTTTATATTGATTTATATTTCAATATTGCTACAAGTGTAAGTATTTATATAATAAAGTCTAAACATGTAATAAATTCCTTTTAATCTAAATATTCTAAAATACCATTATTATCACTTATTATTTGTTTGAATATTCCATGATTTTCCATATAATTCCATTCCCCCTGGCGCTATATTTAAAACTGTACATTTTTTTAATATGTCAATAGTTCTTTTAGAAAATGAATTAATATGATCAAATGCTATAAATACTTGTTTTGATTTGAAAGAAGCATAATTCATAATAATATTATCAATAGTATCATCTTCTATGTTCTTAAAAAGAATTGTATCATGAATAACAAAAGGCAAATCTGTTAGATGTAGAAAACTCAAATCTGTTAAAATTGTGCTTTTGTATTTAGAACCAGTCCCCGTGTCATTGGGTATAAAGAAATCGTATGAAGATTCACGTAATGCAAATTGAGGTGAGTTTTTTCGCGGACTAACGCTCTCACTTTGTACAGATAATTCATTATTTAATTGCTGTTGAATATCAGTTAGTACCTTATGGATCATTACTGAGAAATTTTCCGCAGCTGTTTTTTTATCCTGATTATATTGATTATATTTATCAGAGTCTTCAATGTTTTGAATTAGTTTATCTTTTTGCGTTTTCAGCTTTATTAAGTTATCAACAGCCAAAGATACAGCATTTTTGCTGTTTAAAATGCGCTCAATATCTTTAGTAAGATGCTCCATTTGAAGACTATAATCAGATATGAGATTTTTACATGTTTTTATTTCTGAAATAATTTTTGTTTTTAATATTCCTATTAACTGTTCATGAAAATCATTTATTTTATCTACCTCTTTGATATTTATAGTTGGAAAATAAAGAGATAATTGTGTTGTATCAACAACACATTTTTCTTTTGATAAGTTTAAGCTTCTCTCCAATCTATAAAGTTTATATTTTTGCTTTGACAACAATGTTTCAAGTATATGTTGTTGCTGTTTTTGAATAGAGATTGCCTCCAATTGCTGACTACCTAAATTAACAGACATACTAGACAATTGAGAAGTAATACTTTCAATCCTTGTATTACATATATCTATTTCACGTTCTTTTTCTATTCTGTCTTTTTTTGAAAGTGTTTGACTAACCAGTTTCATGTTTTGAGCAGATTTAAACGTCGTCAAACGCCTTGCTGTTTCTTCTTTAACCAATTTCTGCTCTTCGACATCATCAAACTTATCAAATATTTTAAGAACACGAATAATTGATTTATTTCCAGCTTCACCTGTTATTAAATCCAAAGGCTTCTTTTCATTTAGGTTTTCTTTTCCATAAACACGAGAAAAAAGACTAACATATTCTCGAAAAGAAAGGGAATTATGACTTATTCCATAATTTCCTAACAAAAAGGAATAAAGTTTTTCAATAGAATGTTCCTCTATTACCTCATATTGATCATTACAAACATAAATAGTGTTTGGTGTAGATGTGTTCCTTTTAAAATAATATCCTATTCCATTAAAAACATGACAGAAAAATATATCATGATGACCTACATTAGTCAAAATGTCATCCTGTCTGGCATAAGTAAATCCACCAAAAGCGAAATCTATAGCTAATAAAGCACTAGATTTTCCTATTGAATTTGAAGCATTTTCATCACCTGAAATTACATTGAGACCATTATGCAGATATATAGTCTTTTGTGCAAATTGCTCGCATTTTATTCCTTTTAACATATTGTTCTAATTATTTGATTGTCATCTATGGATATATAAGAAATCGCATAAAGATTTGTCATGGTCTCAACAAATTCCACAACATCCATAGTATGAGATACTGAATTTTGTAATTGAATGCATGAAATACCATCAGTAGGTATTAATTTTACAATTTCAAGCATAGACATTAAAATACTATCTTTTACCGATATCAGCTTACTTGGAAAGTTCTTCATAAATCTCACAATCTTGGACAAAAAATGACACCATAATTTGACAGGCTTCTACATCACAACCGGTCTTACGTTCAAACCAATTTGTCATTTGTTTATAAATTTCTTTTTTATCGAATCCTTTATCTCTTAAGATACAATATGCATGTCTAATATTAGAAGCCATAGTGTCAAAACTAAACGATCCATAAGGTAAATTTGAAAATTCTTGCCTTATAAAAGTAAAGTATAATAAGACTTCATTTTCGATTCTTCGTCGCATTAACATATATTTATCTTCTATCTTTTCTGAAACTTTCAAAGCGTTATACTCCAATTTTTCTAATTCTCCTATTTCAGAATCAGAAATAATGCCAAGTCTATTAATTATTTTTGAAATTTCAGATTCTATATTTTTATCGGCAATAAGTTTTTTAGCTTCTAATGCTCTATGTTTTGCAGCTTTTAAGTCAAACATCTCATTATACAATTCAACGCTTTTATTGTCGTCATAAAATTTGTGACAATTATGGCACAAAGCTATTTTGTTTAATGGATCTTCTGAATTAACTCCTGCTGTTCGTACATCTTTCAACATAACTTTCTCCGCTGGAGTTGGACTATTAGGAAAAACATGAGCTATTTCACAGCCCTTAGCATATTTACCTGCTTTAGTTATAGAAAATGGAGCTCCGCATTTAGGACAACAGCTATCAACTTCTTCTAAATATAGGTAATATTCCGATTGTGTTGGATTCCTTCTATCAATGCAATATGTATCAAAATTAACCATATATATTCTTACATATTTATTTTAAATTCTGTCTTCTGTGTTTCTAACAGAATCGTATTTTACCATAAATTTTAATACACCTTGTTTTACATTGAAATAATCAACCATATCATCTACAATTGGGATAAAAATCTTATTCTTAGTGATAATAGTTGTTGTTGGGATAGTTTTAGCTCCTTTTACATTATCTCCAAGAGGCTTATCTAAATCCAACTGATAATATAGAGTTAGATTATTTGATGCATGTGTAAAAAAGAAAATAACACGATGCATACTCCAAATTACATTGGTAGTGTGTGGTTGATAAAAGAATTCTGCATAATCTCTATATAACTTATCAGACAAAGAAAGGAACAACTTAATATTATTCAAATCATGATTAATAGCATCAGTCCTTAACACTTTAAAGTCTATATTTTTATCTAATCGCATAATGGGAGGCATAGGCATACAAGGATCGCTATCATTATTTAATGAATTTACTTTAGATTCAATATGCTCTCCTAGTACATCTGAAACACTACCTACACTTCGTGCATTTACTTCTTGTTTTTGCTTTTGTTTATTAGCACGAGCTACATTTATAATATCCTGCATGCTCCTTTTACCAGCAAGATAATCACTCATCATATCCCCTACATCTCCAAGATCTCCATTTTCAATAGTGTAAAAGACCGTATCGAAGTTCAAAAGGGTATTACTCGATCGGTTGCTACGTCCAATCCTCAGGGCACATTGATAAAGCAAGTGACACCACTTATCACCACAAAGTGGAATCAGTGTGCGCCATACAACAATCTTATGGACGAGACAACAGCATCCGAAATGCAAAATTGGCCATATTATGGGAAAAACGCTGTAGGATGTACCGCTGTTGCTATTGCTCAGATAGTTGCATTTTACGAATGTTTATCTACTGTCAATGGCGTTTCGCTTAATTGGAGTGAACTGAAGGCATCCTCGGAAATTAGTAATTATGGAAGTGAATCTTTAAAAACACAGATTTCAAATTTATTTTACCATGTTGCTCACGGAATTCAAACAACATGGAATAATGGAGAGGGTGGTGCAAAAATAAGCAATGCCTCAAGCTACCTTAGCGGACTTGGCATCACTTTTGATTCCGGAAGAAAGTGGGCTGGATATTCTATGGATGCGGGACGAATTATAGAATCGCTTGACAAATTGTATCCCGTAATTATTACAGGAGCATATGAAGCGGGCACAAGAAGTTCTAGTGTCGGAGGAAGACATTGCTGGATTCTTGACGGTTATCAAATCCGCAGAAGAACAACGACCACCCGTACCATTGTAAGGCAAAACGACACATACATCCATGCGAATTTTGGATGGAGCGGCAGAGAGGATGGGTACTATATGGTGGATAGAAACACCACCAATCTGGATTTTGAAACTTCGAACAACGGACATTACAACCAGGATTTGAAACTCTATCCTAATGTAAGAAAGAAATAAAACAACCAGCTAAGAGGGTGCGTTATACAAGACGCTCCCTCTTTATCATATTATTATAAAATTATGAAAATATATAGTATATTAGGTGTTATCTTAGTTGCGTTATGCTTCTTTGCATGTAAGAGCAATAAAGAAAATGAGTATCAGCCTCTGACTATAGAAAATTATGCAGAGGTATCCTTGGGTGATACGACAAACCTCATAATAACTGGCGGAAGCGGAAACTTTGTTGTTGAAGGTAACGACAAAGTGGACATTTCTACAGCTCAGAATGCCAAACAGAAAATCACTCTTATCGGCAAGGAAATAGGTACTACTCACATCTTCGTACGAGATAAAATCACGAACGAGTCATGTAGCATTGAGGTAAATGTGATTCTCCCATTTCTTACGTTGAACTTTGAAGAGGAGGAAGGAAACCACCTCAATATAAGGTCAAATAGCTTATTCGTATTGGTTGCAAGTGAGGATAGCATATGTTACGCTTTTAGCTATAATGACATGCAGTTTAAATATAAAAAACATTACTATCTACGCAGTTTGCACTTATAGTTAAATCATATGAATCTTTACTAATTAATTCATCATTCAAATATACAGGAACTGATAGATAACAGACATATGGTTTAAGGTAATTAAGAGCTTTTTCTTTTGTTAAAATAAAGTCAGTAGATATTGTAACAATAACGGTTGTACCAAAATCAGAACGTTGTTCCTTGCTTTCTGATATATAAATACAATTATTTGTAAGAGATAAATCTGCCTTTTTAACGCCAGAAGTCCATGTAATATCTGTACCATATAATCTAGATTCAACTTTCAACTCAGTACAAACTCCAAAATTAGCCATTGCACCAACACCAAACGTTCCAACAACTCCTGCCGCCCGCGCTTCTGGATTATTTTTACCACTGGAACCTGCCGTCCAATAATGACTTTTCAAGCCCTTATCATCCATGCCAATTCCATTGTCATAAATTGAAAGAGAATTACCATCTATCGTAATACGAATTTCAGGATTCTTGAAATTACAACCTTCATGACGTCTCTGCAGAATTGCATCATAAGCATTCTGTACATTCTCTCGAAGTAAAGAGAGTGGTGAATCATATATTTGTGAGCACAAAAGATCCAAAACACGATCAATTTGTACGTTAAATGGTATATCGCTCATAATATTATCTAATTTTCTTAGCTTCTTCAATTAATAAATCAATATTCGAATCTTTAATGCCATCTTTTCCCATTTCATCAACAATTTCATCAAAAGAAGGCCAATCATGCGCTTCAAGACAAGCTCCTAAAACATAGATTCTCTGAGATATTGTCTGTGGCACAAACTTAATATTGTATATTTCATCATTACTTAATTCTTTTAAGAACTCATCTATAAACTTGTTAGCTGAGGGTTCTTTATCACGAATAGAAATAAGATTCCTTATTGCATTTTTATAATCTTTACCCTCTTTTGCAAGTTCTATATTATCTGATAAAATTTTTATATAATCAATCTTGGGCAAACTAAACTCCATTAAATAAGACTCTTTACCATTTATTTGTTTCCTTCCCCACGACGGAATATCCCATCCAGTTTCATCTTCTCTAACATGTAATGTAACATTTACTTTTTCATCACTTTGCTCTATTTCTAAAATATTGTACTGGCAATGTGTTCCTTCAGGCATAGTTTTACCACGTCCATACAAACAACCAGAACTGATCAAAGTCATTTGACCTTGCTTAAAAATATCATGATATTGATATAGAGCTTCGGTATGGTGTTGATGTCCATACAAGCCTAATTGTATATGGAAATCCATAAGACTATGAAGAATCCTTGGATCTAAATAGTTGGTTTGAGTTGGTATTCCAGATATATTATGATGCCATGCACCGACAATGAATCTACCATATTTATATGCCTTTGACAATTGGGGTTGAGATTGCGCAATTGCATTAGTGCTTATTGCTCCAATCTGATTTAGATGGTCAATTCTATAGCAACTATTAAATGTTGCAAATGCAATATTATATTGGGGTAAATCTATGACTAAGTTTAACATATCACAATCATTTATAGTGCGAATACCGTCATAAAACCGATTATAAAATTCAATAAAAAATTTAAAGCGAGATACGTATTCAGCCATATTATTGATAAAATAGAAGCAAAAATCATTCCAACTCCAACGATAATTAGGATCACCATTTAGATATCGTCCTTTTGCTTCTTCTCTTAAATCTTCTGGTATTGCTTCCATACTTCTAATTGTTGCTCCCCTATAGATATCATGATTTCCTGGAACAATAATTATCCTAGATTTATCACCTTTAAGAAAATGCGTAACCAATCTGTTTAGAAAGTATTCGACTTCCTCATATTGCTTTATTATTTTTTCTTCAGCACCATCTCCATTGGCTCCCTCAGCTAAATCACCACTGACTACAATTATTTCAGGTTTAGGTATCTCGATCATATAAATCCGCATCATTACATAGAGACGCAAACAAATGGTCAAAATTATTGTTTTCACCTTTATGTAAATCAGATATATGCAAAATCGAATAATGTATATCCATTTTGAATCTTATTTTGTTTCTAAAATGTTTCTTCTACTATATATTCTAATTAATTTTCTGATTTCTTATCACACTATTAGTTGATTTTAGGAAAACAGAAAAACAATCTAATACACTAATATTAATGTAATAGATTATTTATACTTTGTAAATCTTCACATTACATATGTGTTCTCAGTATGCAAAAGTAACATATAAATAGCTTATTTAGAAATAAAAGTCCAGCTTTTTAACCTCTACAGACCAAGTTTTCCGGAAAGTGAATTTTTCCGTAAGGACATCATCATCAATAAATTGACGACCATGTTCCTACTATTGCATAAGCACAGAAATGGGCTTTGCGTCACGCCTGAACCATGTTCAGACTGATGATGCAAGGCCCCTTTTTTTTTGCTTATGTCACAAGCGGTGCTTTTACGGCTGTTACCTGTTGATTTTCTTTTTTTGTCGGTTCCTCTAATCGAAAACGGAAGTCATGGGTAACCACACCTTCCATAAATGAAAAGTGCCATTACCCATGACGGCAAACCGGAAAGAAAATTGCAACCGCATAACTAAACAGGTTTAGCCACACGGTTGCAACATACTTTCTTGGAATGTTTGCCGGTTTCACGTTTTCGCCGTATCCTTTTTTCTACATTTCCTTTCTTTCTTTTCCCGGAACATTTCATATCCAATATGCCTCCACATCCGTTTACCTCCATTTTGATGGTCTTTCAGGCAGTCGCATCAGGTGGATCGTTCCCGTTCTGGGTGCAAAGGTAAATCCGGGATGGGATGCTCAATGGTTTTTAGAAAAAATCTCCAGCCCTACGGGTAGTATTTTTTTTGAGAAAACCCTTGCTCTACCCACTCCCTACCTTTTTTGAAGTACCCAAAACGAAAACAACCGAAGCGACAGAAAGACGCATTAAAAAAATGTCGGATAAACAGGAGGCATATAAGGTTGGAAACTCAACTCCCTCAGCTCTCGAATCCGCATTAAAAATAAAAACAAATGGATATGGAAGCAGCAGTAGCAACAAAATTAGTGAAGTGGGAAGTTCCGACTCCGGGTTTGATTCCCAGAGGCTATCCGCATAAAGCAATCATAGATTTGCAGCCAACGCCCGCCACAGGTTGTCGTTTGGTATTGGCGCAACCAAATCGATTATTTTTTTTGACACAGGATGCTCGAATACGATTCTATGCGACTGTAATGATATGCCACCGTCGGGATTGCTCCGTCGGTCACCATATTTTAAATCTCCACGGATCGGACATCCCATAGCCGATAATTGTGCGCGTATCTGATGCTTCCTTCCCGTGTGAAGATTCACTTCAAGCAGGCAGTAATAATCAGTTTTTGCCAACAATTTGTAGTCAAGCACAGCTTTCTGCGCCCCGTCGGCAGGCGTGCGGCTGACATACGTTTTGTTATTGCGTTCCCGAGGTGTCAGATAGTCAACCAACGTGTCTTCCGCTCTTGGCGGCAAATTTCTTGAGATTGCCCAATATGTTTTTTTCACTTTCCGATTCTGAAAAATCTCATTCATCCGCGCCAACGCTTTGCTTGTTTTGGCGAATACGACAAGCCCGCTCACCGGGCGGTCAAGCCGGTGAATCACGCCACAAAACACATTGCCTGGCTTGTTATATTTCTCGCGCAGATAATCTTTAACCATCTCAGACAGTGGTTTGTCGCCTGTTTTATCGCCTTGCACGATTTCACCTGCGGCTTTATTCACCACTATCAGATGATTATCTTCATAAACAACCTCCATAGACTTAGTTGCCCATTTCAGAAATAAACTTAATGCGAACCAACCGGATTTCTTCTTCAGTATAGTCTCCGCCAAGTTCATTTATCGCCAATTCCAAATCATCACTCTCGCTTTCTTTGAAATATTCAAAAATGTCGTCCAAGTGATCTTCATCCATCACCTCGTCCAGGAAATAATCGATGTTTATTTTTGTCCCAGAGTATACAATTGCCTCCACTTCATCCAACAACTCATCGAATTCCAACCCCTTAGACTCCGCAAGCTCATCAAGTGCAATCTTACGGTCAATACCCTGAATGATTGATATTTTAAGCTTGCTTTTGTTTGCAACACCCCTCACCCGCAGGTCTTCCGGACGTTCAATATCGTTTTCCTCGACATGGGCCTTTATAACTTTCAAGAAGTCCGCTCCATAGCGTTTCGCCTTGCCGGCGCCAACGCCTTGTATAGTTTGAAGTTCTTCCATTGTGATTGGATATGTTGTAGCCATAGCCTCCAACGAGATGTCTTGAAAGATTACATACGGCGGCAACTCCAGCTTCTTGGCAATCTTTTTGCGAAGATCTTTAAGGATGGAGTACAATTCTGGGTCGACGGCGCAAACTCCGCCCGATTTTATAGTAACATCTTCATCATCTTCGTTGAATTCCTTGTCTTCAACAATCTTAAACGACTTTGGATTCTTCAAAAACGAGTGCCCAGCTTTTGTCACTTTCAGCAACCCGTAGTTTTCAATTTCCTTGTCAAGATATCCAGCAATGATTGCTTGATGAATCACCGCGCCTAAAAATTTATCGGTGTCAGCCTCCATGCAGCCGAACACTTCCAATTGATCGTGTAAATATGATTTTATTTCGGCGGTCGATTTTCCGAGCATGACATTAATAACATAGTCTGATTTAAATTTTTCTTTCAATGCCAAGACGGTCTCAATTACCGCACAAAGTTCATCTTTTGCTTCCACTTTTTTCTTAGGATTTAAACAGTTGTCACAGTTTCCGCAATTGTCTTCTTGATATTCCTCTCCAAAATAATAAAGCAACGACTTTCGCCGGCACACAGATGATTCACAATATGCCGCCGTTTCCAAAAGCAACTGCTTGCCAATTTCCTGTTCTGCAATTGGCTTGCCCTGCATAAACTTCTCCAGTTTCTGCAAGTCCTTGTTGGTATAGAATGCGACACACAAGCCTTCGCCGCCGTCACGTCCCGCGCGTCCGGTTTCTTGATAATACCCCTCCAAACTTTTGGGAATGTCATAATGTATTACAAAACGCACATCCGGTTTGTCAATACCCATACCAAAAGCAATCGTTGCCACGATGACATCGACAGTCTCCATCAGAAAGGCATCCTGGTTGGCACTGCGTTGCGCGCTGTCCATGCCAGCATGGTATGGCAATGCTTTGATGTTGTTGACAATCAATGTCTCTGTCAACTCTTCCACTTTTTTTCTGCTCAGGCAATATATTATGCCCGATTTGCCCTCATGACTTTTTATGAATTTTATGATGTCCTTGTCAACGTTCTTGGTCTTCGGACGCACTTCATAATATAGATTTGGCCTGTTGAATGATGATTTAAACACTTTAGCATCCAGCATTCCCAAATTCTTCTGTATGTCATGCTGCACCTTTGGCGTAGCAGTGGCTGTCAAAGCAATGACCGGACGGTTGCCTATCTGATTTATCAACGGTCTGATTCGTCTGTACTCTGGCCGAAAATCGTGTCCCCATTCCGATATACAATGCGCTTCGTCGACTGCGTAGAATGAAATCGACACCGTCGATAAGAATTCTATGTTCTCCTCTTTTGTCAGTGACTCCGGTGCGACGTACAATAATTTCGTTTTTCCCGACACAATGTCCGACTTAACTTTCTCTATTGCAGCACGGTTCAATGAAGAGTTCAAGAAATGAGCTATTCCGTCGTCCACTCCAAAATTGCGCATAGCGTCTACCTGATTCTTCATCAAGGCGATTAATGGCGATATGACAATTGCAGTGCCGTCCATCAGCAAGGATGGCAATTGATAGCATAGCGACTTGCCGCCGCCTGTAGGCATAAGCACAAACGTGTCATTGCCGGCCATCAGATTTTCTATTATCGCTTCTTGATTGCCTTTAAAGTTGTCGAATCCGAAATAGTTTTTCAGTTCGGCTTTTAAATCAGTTTTGACTGCCATAATAATTAGAGGTTTGCTTTACTTACAAAGTTAAGGACCTATCGACAATTTGCAAAATGTTTTCGCTATATTTTCACACAAGGAGATCTAAATTTGCCTTGTTAAGCTTCTCCAATGCATATTCTCTGGTAACTACAAACTCTTTTTTCTTTGACGACGGACTTTCATACATTGCGTCGACCACAATGGTTTCCGTCAGCGAGCGAAGTCCGCGCGCGCCAAGTTTATATTCTATTGATTTATCAACAATAAGGTCAAGAGCATCTTTCTCAAAAACCAGCTTGACGCCATCCATCTCAAACAATTTCTGATACTGTTTTATTATGGCATTTTTCGGTTCCGAGAGGATTCTCCGCAACGCATTGCGGTCCAATGGCTCAAGATTGGTCAATATCGGCAATCGACCTATAATCTCAGGAATTAGTCCGAATGACCGCAAGTCTTGTGGCGCTACATAGTTTATCAGATTTTCCCGTTTCTGCTTGCGCTCCACATTGTCAGTTCCGAAACCAACCACATATGTGTTAAGGCGCTGGGCAATCTTACGCTCAATTCCCTCAAAAGCACCGCCACAGATAAACAGGATATTTTTTGTGTCGACAGGAATCATCTTTTGCTCCGGATGCTTTCTTCCGCCTTGTGGTGGCACGTTGACCACAGAGCCTTCGAGCAACTTCAAAAGCCCTTGCTGCACTCCTTCTCCACTCACGTCTCTTGTGATTGACGGGTTGTCGCCCTTTCTTGCTATTTTGTCTATCTCGTCAATGAATACGATGCCCCGTTCAGCCTGTGCCACGTCATAATCGCAAGCCTGCAACAAACGCACCAAAAGACTCTCAATATCTTCGCCCACGTATCCAGCCTCTGTGAGTACGGTTGCATCGACAATTGCAAACGGAACATTAAGCAATTTCGCTATTGTTTTTGCCAACAACGTTTTGCCGGTTCCAGTAGGACCAACAATTATCACATTACTTTTCTCAATCTCCACCCCGTCTTCATCAACAGGCTGAAGCAGACGCTTATAGTGATTGTATACAGCAACCGACAAGTATTTTTTTGCCTGTTCCTGACCGATAACATATTGATTCAAATAATCAACAATCTCCTTTGGCTTAGGCACACTTTTCATTTCCAAGTCGAATTTGCCGCCTTTGCCGTTTATGGGCTTTGTGTCAATATACTGCGAAATCATAGCATGTGCCTGCTCGATACAATTGTCGCAGATAGCTCCCTTGCCGTCAATTGTTGGAATAAACAGCGCCGCATCTCTTTGGCTGCGGCCACAAAAACTGCACCGCATTGTCGATGTTCCAGAATCTTTTTTTGCCATTAGTTTTTATTTGGTCTCTCTTGTCAAAACTTCATCAATCATTCCATATTGCTTAGCCTCCGCCGATGTCATCCAATAATCACGGTCGCTGTCTTTTTCAACCTTCTTGAATGGCACTCCGGAATGATTTGATATGATTGTATACAGCTCTTTTTTCAATTTTTGAATCTCTCGCGCTGTTATTTCGATGTCGGAAGCCTGGCCTTGCGCACCGCCCATCGGTTGGTGAATCATAACACGCGAATGGTTAAGCGCAAAACGTTTGCCTTTTTCTCCAGCGACAAGCAGCACGGCAGCCATCGATGCCGCCATTCCTGTGCAAATCGTCTTGACATCGCTCGAAATGTACTGCATAGTGTCATATATGCCAAGTCCAGCATATACAGAGCCACCAGGAGAGTTTATATAAATTGAGATATCCTTGCCCGGGTCGGAAGAGTCAAGATAAAGCAACTGGGCTTGGATTACATTTGCTGTATAATCATCTATCTGTGTGCCCAAAAATATAATTCTATCCATCATCAATCGTGAGAACACGTCCATTTGTGCCACATTCAATTGACGTTCTTCAATAATAGTCGGAGAGATATAGCTGCTGGTGATGTTCATATAGTCGTCAACAGCGAGCCCGTTGAGTCCCATGTGTTTCACTGCGAAATCTCTGAATTCATTTTTCATATTTATCCTCTTGTTATTCTTTTTTGTTGTCTATATACGTTTTTATGTCATACAAAATTAATCAAAGACGGCTGAAGAAAAAAATTTCGAGAATATTAATTTCAGATTTATCCGAAAAGCGAGCGGAACACTTCCTCTACACGCGCCACTTCTTTAACCTCCACATTATACTGAGACACATCCACACCTTTCAAATTGTGCTTTGGCACATAAATCGTGGAAAAGCCTAATTTGTTAGCCTCTATTATGCGCTGTTCTATCCTGGTGACCGGGCGAATCTCCCCCGACAATCCGACTTCCCCTGTTAAACAAACCGTCTTTGCGATCGGCATATCGACGTTAGAAGAAAGTATCGAGCTGATAACAGCAAGGTCAAGCGCCGGATCATTGACCTTGAATCCCCCCGCAATATTGAGGAACACATCTTTCAAAGCCAATTTAAAACCGACCCGTTTCTCAAGCACAGCCAACAACATATTCATTCTTTTTGAATCAAAGCCAGTCACCGACCTCTGCGCTGTGCCGTATGCCGCAGTGCTTACCAACGCTTGCGATTCGACGAGCAATGGACGCGCCCCCTCCACTGTCACACCGATAGCAGCTCCCGACAAGTCTGAATCATTATCAGACAACAGCAGTTCCGATGGATTTGCCACTTCACGCAATCCCGATTGTGTCATTTCATATATGCCCATTTCCGACGTGCTTCCGAATCTATTCTTTATCGAGCGCAACAACCGATACATATAATGACGGTCGCCCTCAAACTGCAGCACGGCGTCGACAATGTGTTCAAGCACCTTCGGCCCGGCTATACTTCCCTCCTTGTTGATATGCCCGATCAGCACCACTGGTGTTCCGCTCTCCTTGGCATATTTCAAAAGAGACGCCGCACATTCCCGCACTTGGCTAACACTTCCAGCCACAGATTCAAGATTGTCGGAAGCAATAGTTTGGATGGAGTCGATGACCACTATTCCTGGATTGCTGTTTTTTATGTGTTGAAATATCTTCTCCAACGACGTTTCACAAACAATATAGCACTCTCCTCCGTCTGCACCAAGTCGGTCAGCCCGCATCTTCAATTGCTGCGCGCTTTCCTCACCAGACACATAGAGCACCTTTCTGCTCCTAATGCGTATTACGTTCTGCAAAACGAGGGTTGACTTTCCTATCCCAGGCTCTCCTCCTATTAATATTATAGAACCCTGCACCAAACCTCCGCCAAGCACACGGTTCAACTCTCCGCTCGGCATCTGTATGCGCTTCTCCTCCCCAGCTTCGATTTCAGACAAGCGAAGTGGCTTCGAGTCCAATTTTGTTTCCGGGAGGAGCGATTTCCCGCCTCGAGTCTGCACAACGCGCTCTTCGACGAAAGTGTTCCAGGCTCCGCAATTCGGACACTTCCCCACCCATTTTGGCGACTCATATCCGCAATTGCTACAAAAAAACGCTATTTTATCCTTTGCCATAGCACATACTACATTGTTCTTCTTCTAAATTCTGCGACAACAATGGCTGTCGCCATCCCCACATTTAGCGATTCCGATGTCGGAGTGTCGATTGGATATGACGGAATGAGCAACTTTCCTGTCACAAGACGTCTTATCTCCTCCGAAATCCCCTTGCCTTCATTGCCCATGACGATGAATCCCGCCTGCGCCAGCGGCGTTTCGTAAATATTGTTTCCGTCAAGCAATGTTCCGTATACTGGCATTTCCTTATATGTCGCAAACAGTTCCGAAAGGCTGCAATACACGACATTCACACGCGAAACAGCACCCATTGTCGCCTGCACCGCCTTAGGATTGTAAACGTCTACGGTATCTTTGCTACAAAACACGTCTTTGATTCCAAACCAATCGGCAATCCTCAATATGGTTCCGAAGTTTCCTGGGTCTTGGATTCCATCAAGCACTAATGCAAGACGCTTCTCCAAGCCTTTCTCAATCTGGACATCTGGCATTTCATAAACAGCGATGACGTCTGTCGCCGTTTTCAGCATCGACATCCTCTCTATTTGAGCTTTGGTTGCGACCGTCACGGGGCAGCGCAATCTACAGCCGACGCTGTCCGCCCAATCAGACGTGGCAAACAAATATCTAACCTTAAAATAATCGAGTGTGTCAATCACGCATTTTGTTCCTTCTGCGACAAAACAACGCTCCTTATCACGATTCTTTTTCTGCGACAAGGAATGCACCCATTTTATTACTCCTGCTGAAAGTTCCATATCCACAAAGTTAACGATATTACAAATAACATAAAAATGCTGGAGCATAAATTTTGCCGATACGCAATCGAAAGTTATCTTTGCATAAAAAAGCAGATGACTAAAGATTTCACACCAGCCCCAAATGCCATCATTGTGGATGCGGCATTCCTTAATTTTATCACATCGGATTTCAAAACTAATTTTGAGCGCATTCTAAACCGCGAGCTGAGCACCATCGATCTCTCTTCGCTGTTTACATACATTGCTTTGGACTGGGGTGTCACTCCCGGCGAAAACCAAATTGACGTTTATATTACATATAACAATGGTTGTGACAATTTCGGCGTCTGCACCCCGTCTGACATTGCCGGACTGAACGGAATGGCTTTCAACGGACATCTCGGCGAATTTTCGTTCTACACATATTCAAATGAAGGGATGGTTGACTCCAACGACTTTTTCCTTGACTCTCTTCACAATCTTATGTCAGAAAAGGAGATAAAGCGAGTCGCTGTCATTGGCTTTGATGGGCGTTGCGGCGAGGAAATCGATAAAATTCTTTCTGAGAGCAACGGCAAAATAGCCACACGATTCACCATGGACAAATCTGCGAAAGGGAATGGATACGCCACTCAAATTGTCGCTTTTCCGATAATGATGGCTCTGGGAATCAAATCCGATGAATTAGGCTGATTCCCCCAAAACGAATAAGTTCCGTGCATTTTGCATCGTTGATATTCAACGAATATGTCGCCATGTTCTTGTCGTTTCACCCCTTCGATTCGCGCCCAAAAGCATACACCGGCTTCCACTCATCTGCAACCGAGTCATATTGCAACCACACATCGCTGACACTCGCAAGGTCGCTCGGATGGTTGCGCACAAAGTTCAACATCTTTTGTTTCACCAATACGTTGCGGTTGCCCTGCATTATCGCACTTTCCGCCATCGCCTGCATATATGCTATAGGATTGTCAGCCTTGGAGCTGCGCCCTTTGGCTGTCTTTATCGGTGCGTTGAATGCGCTGTCGCCGTGCGTCAGATAAGTGTAGGCGTCCGCACTTGTCGTTTGGTCGAATCCCCTCATAGGGATATAATTCGTATACATACTGCTGATGTCGTTGTATGCTTCTTTCGTGAGCATACCGCTCTCATACAACTTCCTCAGCGTGTTGCCGTTCACCTCGTTTACCCGACTCCACAATTCATTTATGTCTGACAAATTATGGTTCGGGTCGCTTTCAAAAGCCTTGCGAATATCATCGGCGGCATCTCTTGCGGCATTGAGCAAATCCACCTTCAACCGCTTCTTCTGACCACCGAGATAATGGAGCAACAATTGGTTGTCTGTAGCCTCCATCTGCTCGTCTATGGCGTCTATCTGCGATTGTATCGACTTCACCCTGCCGTCTTCTGCCGTCAATGCCGTAAGTCCTGCATAGTCTTTGCCTTCAAGGCTTGCAACGAAATCTCCAATCGTTTTAGTTCCTTTGGGATTTGCCTTTTGGTACTTGTCAAACTCTTTCTTAGCCTCTCTCTGCCGCATCACGGCATCACGTTCAAGTCCGTGCTTGGCGAACATATAGTCGTACAATTCGCCGCTCTCCTTGCCGTTGCCGCTCAGTTTAGCCACTGCCGACATCAACGGCTTGAATTGCGTCTTGGCAACTTGGTGCATCTCCTCCTTGTTCACCGACGACAGGCGGTTCTCTCCGAGTATCGGATTCTCAAAGTCGGGGATGTCCTCTATGTACCGCTTGTTGCCCGATGCGTGGTCTATTGCGGACATAAACTCCTGCAGTCCGAGCATACTGTTCTGCAACGCCTCCTTCGTTTGGAAGCCTTTGCTCTTGACCTTCTTCTCATACTCGTCCCGTGCGCTTACTCTTTCTCTCACGCTTCTATCCACGTCCTCCGACACACGTGACGCATAGTCGAAGATGCTCTCGCCCGGCTTTCTGCTGAAGCGTGGCTTATCCTCGTTTTTGGGATTCTCTCTGACGGAGCGCTCGATTGAATCTGAACCCTTTTTGCCGTCATCAATAATTTCTTCGCCAAAAAGTTTTGGCGATTCGGATTTATCCTCTACCTTTGCGCTCGGTTCTGAATTGATATTGTGTGCTCCCTCGGGAGTGTTGTCAATGCTTTCAGCATTGCGAGACGCTGGCAATTCAGAACCTTTTTTGTTTGAATAGAAGTTATTAAACACCTCTTTGCCGTTGACTATCTGCATTAAGGTTGTTAGTTTCTTATCACCAATCTTTTGTGTGTATTCTACATATTGTTCGTTGCCTTTCCTTATTCTTTTTATTTCTCCTTCCTTAATGATTTGTGGGATAAGTAAAATATCGTCCGTTGTTATTGTGCCTACATTTGTATTATAATGCCTATACAAACTATGCTTAGTGCCTGCACTTGTCTCAGTACCTTTGCGGACAACAACTGACACTTTCTTTCCATCTTCTCTCTCAACGGAGAATTTTTGATTGTCGCTCTTACCGCTGAACACATCAACGACAGCCTTCTGCTCTGCCGTAAATTCTCTGCCCTCAAGTTTCTGTGCCACATCAGCCATCCGCTTTTCAACCCTGGAGCCCATTGCCCTCGTCCGCTCCTCAAGGTTCTGCGACACTCTATCCGCCACGTCAAACACGCTCTCACGCTTGGTGGCTCGCTCGGCAGACGGAATGGCATTGTCAAGCAATGGAGCGATGACACCTTCGGTCAACTGCGTTGGGATGCCGTTGCCGACTATGGTGTGCGACAACTGGTCTGTCTCAGGCATCTTGTACGTGTCGGGCAGCCCCGTGACTCTCGCAAGCACCCTCGGTGACGCTTTAAGCACCCTGCCGTCAGGCATTATTATGATGTCTCCGCCTCCGGTGGTAAGCGTTGGCAGAAGCTCATCGGCAAAAGCGTGCCCTACGGTCTTGTTGGCATAGCCACGTCCGAACACATACAAAGGCTTGTCAATGGTTCGGTAGTCTATTCCGCTGTTCTTCAACCGCTCGTCAGTGCCTTGCGGAACACCTGTCTTTTTCTCTTCAAGGTGTGGAATCAAATCTTCCACCGCGCTATACCATCCCTTCTTCCTCAGTTCTTCTGGAAGTTTCTCCGGCTTGGGAGGAAGTTTGCCGTCTCGCTTGGCTCGTACTATCAGCCGTTCTCTCTTCGTATAGCCTCCGTAGTCTGCCGTGTTGTACACATCGGCATCCCAGTCATATCCTTGACGGGTAAGCTCGTCAGTGATGATTTTCAACGCCTCGCTGTTGCGGTAGCCTTTTACGTTCTCTATGGTCACCACCTTCGGTCTTGTCTTCGCTATAAACTCGGCTGTCGACAACGCTGTCTCCTTTTCAAGTTCAACCTCGCCTCCCTCACGCTTGGCTTTGGAGAAGTTCTTGCACACCGGAGATGCGTGGAAGTACTGCACCTCGCCTCCGTCAACCGCGCCTACAAGTTTCTTGGGATCGACATCCCTCACATCTGCCACAACAATGTGGTTGCCGTGGTTGTCGGCATACACTCCTGCTATCTTCTCGCTGAACTCAACCGCAACCTTTGGGTCTATAACGCCCTTCAGACCTGCTTCAAGCAGTCCGCCTCCGCTGAAATATGTGCCTGACGTGGCAAGCGTCTCGCCAACCTCTCCTCGCTTTCTCATTCCGCTCTCGTCCTTCATAGGATTCTTGGAGTCAAGCAAGTCCCTCATAGCCATATCAGCCAACTCCTCGGCACTGCGGTAGCGGTTGATGCCGAACATCTTCGCCACTCCTTCCCAGAACCGCGCTATGGCTTCCTTCACTCGCTCCAACGTCTCGATAGCCTTCGCCTTGGTGAACACTCCGCCCTCGCCATCGGCAACCCTGCGTGCTTCCTCGCGCAAGCGTTCCGCTCCTCTGCGTCCGCTGAACGTCGACAACACTTCGTCCGCTATCTCGTCATCGGTCTTCAGCTCCGGATACAACTCCTTCACTTCCTCCCAAAGAACACTGTTCTTCAGTTCCTTCACCGTGTGGCTCCATTGCTCTGAATCCTTGCGTCTCAGCATATCGCCCCACAGATGCGTGTATTCGTGTACCGCAGTCTCCGATGTAGCCACCTTTGGGTCAAGGTATATGCGTCCGTCCTTCACCAAGCCGTACACCTCTCCGTCCGCAGTTCGCAGAAAGCGTGTATGGTCGGTTATCTTCGCATCATTCTCGTTGAAGATAACGTAGTTCTTTGCGCCATCCTCACGGCCGCCTCGCATATTGTCAGCAGGATATTTGATGCCAATACAGCCTAACTCAGCCAATGCTTGTGACGCTTTCTTGTCGCTGCCAAGAGCCTCACGCAATTCCGCATACAAATCAGCTCCAGTCGCATTGGGGTTCAAAACAACGGTGCTTTCGCCTTTCTCATATCTGACAGGGCTATCCTGCACCCTCTCAAAGCCATTACTCTCCAAAAACGAACCTACATCTTTCAGTAAAGATTCAGCAGGGTGGCCATTCCAATCCAGATAGTTGCTGCCGTTGTCATCGGGGATTTCTACGGTGTAAAGATGGCGTGGAAACTCCTTCGGCAGTTCATCAATCTCCGCTTGCTTATCCTTTAATGCCTTTTCCAACTCTGCGATTTTCTCCTTGCGATACTGGATTGACTCTTCTGTGCTCTTAACTGAACTTTGAGCACGTTTCATTTCATCTGTATAGATGTCATTAAACAGATGATTTCGGTATTCAGGAGAAGACTCTCCATATTTTTCCTTTAATTCCTCAGCTTCATCTTTGAACAATTCATAGTCAAGCTCTGCCTCAGCTCTCCATTCGTTAGCACGTTTTAGCTGTTCTTCGTCATACTTCAAATCATCCCGTTGTCTGTCAAGTTGGTCAGATATAGCATCTACATCGTGTTGCAATGCACGTAAAGCATCATTGTGCTTCGTTGTATTCTGAATAGCATACGTCCTGCCGATACCTTCCACCTCGGTCACATAAGTGCCCCAACCGTAAGCCTGCGCACCTTCTCCCTCGCCCATGTGCGAGTGGTCGAAAGCATCGAAGTCCGCTCCGCTGCCGTGGTACACACGATGTTCACGGACTGAACCGGTGTTCACTTCTCCGTCCGCGTTGTCAACTCCGAGCAGTATCTGGTCTTCACGTGCCACATCCTCAGTCTCCGATGCGAGACTCGCCCTGCGCTCCTCCTCGGTCATCCCTATGCGTTTCTCGGTGTTGCGCGCTTCCACCTCGCCTGCAGCCCTTGTGTAGCCGTCCATCCCGAATCTGTACTTAGAAGCGAGTGCATTGTATTCCTTCCTGTTCTCCAAGATCCTTTCTTTTAGGCGCACTCCTTCTCCCAATGCCTTTTCTGTATATGACATTGCATTGTATCTTTCCACCATCCTTCCGTCTGCCTCTTCCATCTCTCTAAGTTTTCCAATAGGGGCATCGGGGCGGAAAGCATTAGGCGACACACCTTGTGCAAAACCTTCACTGTCTTGTATCGCGTGCTGAATCTCGTGGTTAATCACTCTGTGAAGAATGCCGTCAATCTTCTCTCGGTTAGAAGGGATAGACATATATGGCTTGAACTTTGAGAAGTTTATTTCAATCTTCCCCAACCCGGTGTATATGGCCGCATTGGTCGACTTTCCTTTCCCCCTTGTGACCTTGAAGTCCTTCAGCTTGGGGTACATCTCAAACAATCCGCTGTCCGAGTCTATTATGTCTCCAAGTTTAAGGTTCTTTTTGTTCATCCATTCCTCAAAAGGTTTCGGCTTTATGTCGCTTGTCTCATACCTCCATTTGCCGTCCGAGCCACGTTCCCAGCCTGTAGCCATCTTGATAGTCTTGGCATCCTTCCCAGCCTCTTCCATCCTCCTTGCCACGGAGAGATTGTCAAGACGGGTAGAGACTTCCTCGGCTTTGTCAGCCTCGGTCGCACCTTTCTCGCCCACGAACATATTTCTTGTCCGCTCGTTCTCGGTGTCTATGACTCTCTGCATCTCTTCCGAATCAGTCACCACGTCAAGTCCACCCTTGCGCATACGCTCCACAAGGTTGTCCCTCAGTTCCCGCTCCTCCGCTGTCAACTCCCTCTTCTCGCTTCGGTTCTCCCTGACGCTGCGGTCTACACCTTCAGGCTTGACTTGCTCTGGTGCAACGTCCTCCTTCAGCGCACTCTCGAACTCTGCGAGAAGTTTGTCGGCAGCCTTCATCCTGCGCACACCTTCCTTGTCGCCTCTGTTCTTGAAATACTCGACCATCTTTGCCACCGCGTCACGCAGACGGGCAAGAATGCCTTTCTCTCCTCTCAGCGACTCGGCAAGACGCTTCAACGCATCCTTGTCGCTCAATGCCTCTCCAACGATGTCGCACGTCACCTCCTCGGCAAGTTTCCCCTCGGCATAAGCATTCAACTTGCGCTTCTTCTCGATGCGTTCATTCCATTCCTTCTCGCCGACGACCTCCATAGCCGCCTTCTGCAAAGCCCTGAACTTGCCACCGATCATCCGCCTCACTCCGTGCGCCACCTCGTGTCCCAGCACCTGCACCAACGGGTTCTCGGCATCCTTTGCGATACGGATCACTTTCTTGTCCGCGTCTATCGTTCCGTTCTCCGCCATCGTGTCCACCCATTCCACACGATAGCCCAACGCACCTGCAACCTCCTCGGCATCCTTGCGCTCCGCCTCAGTCAGCGGTTTTTGCTTTGGCTTGTCAGCCTCCGCCTTGCGTTTCTTCTCCTCCTTGTCGGCAATCTCCTTAGCCTTGTCAAAAACGCTCTGCTTTTCTTGCTTCTTCTCCGCCTTTTCACTACCTTTGTCAGCAGGCAAGTCGGATGTACGGCTGGAAAGGGCACCAGCCTCTTCTTTTTCAGAAGGCAGTATGAGGAGTTGCCCGCCCTCACGTTCGGCTTGCTTTTTTATTTTTTCAAGGCCTCGGTCATCAAGATAGTGCCAATGCACAATTTCCACATTGTCCTTGTTGTCGTTAACTTCCAAGAGGACAAGTTTGTTTTTACCATCGTGGTCTTTTGTTTTGATAATTACCCAATTGAATGGGCGCTTGGATTTTTGGTTCTTAGCATACAAATCAGCCGAGTACAGCGCTGTTTTAAGTATTTCTCGGCTCTGCTCTGCCGTTAAGTCTGAATGAGCGTTCTTGTTCCGTTCGAATATATTCTTCTTGATAATAACGGGCTTGCCGTTCGCACCGAGAGCGTTATCTATATTCTTCGGTATCTTAGGCAATTCAACAGAACGTTTCGGATTGTTGAAATCATCGTCCGACAAATCGCTGATGTCTTCAACTTTCTCAGTTATCAGTCTGCCTTCAGCGTCAATTGGATTCCCCTGCTTGTCAATCTTCGGACTGTCAACCTTCTCCTCAGTCTTCTGCTTAGCAATGCGCTCCTCCTCAGCCTTTCTTTCAGCTTCAACACGAGCTTCCTCCTCAGCCTTTTCTGCGGCAATCCTCTCTGCCTCTTTCTTCTCTGCCTCAATGCGAGCCTTCTCCTCCGCCTCGGCACGCTCACGCTCCTCAGCGGCTTTCCTTTCTATGCGCTCCGCTTCCGCCTTGAAGGCTTCCTCCCTGCGTGACTTCTCTCTTACGATGGCTTTCCAAGCATCGACCGTCCTCTGTGCCTCCGCCACTGCCGCCTCGTTTTCCTTGATTGACCGCAACAATTCTTCCGGCGTCTCTCCTTTCTCCTTCAGTGCCTTTGCCGCCTTCTCCCTTGCGATAGTCAGCGTGTTGCTCTGCGTCAACACTCTCACGTATGACTTCGGGCAATACCCTAAGCGCTGCAAGATGCACATCCTTGCTCTCGCTCTTGCCGACTGCCTTCTCCGACAAGAAGTTGTTTGTCAGCAGTCTTACATACATCTTATGTCAACGATTCTGGCAATTTTGACAAAAAAGCACCTTTGCGGATGTTTTTTTCAGTAAAACGCATATATTTCTAACTCAAATTTTATACCTTTGCATCGTTGTTGAATGTCAGGGAGACTTTCCTATGTGCCATCCCTGGTTCACTTATATTGTTGCATCAATTAAGATTTAATAAGCATGAAGGCTAAACCTGATTTAAGTTTTTGGAAACTATGGAACATTAGTTTCGGTTTTTTTGGCGTGCAAATTGCATACGCACTTCAAAGCGCCAACATTTCCCGCATCTTTGCCACTTTGGGCGCTGACCCGCACAGTTTGAGTTATTTCTGGATTCTCCCGCCTCTGATGGGAATCATTGTGCAGCCAATCGTTGGATCACTGAGCGACAAGACTTGGTGTCGGTTCGGACGTCGAATCCCGTATTTGTTTATTGGCGCTACCGCGGCGGTACTCGTCATGTGCCTGCTTCCAAACGCAGGATCGTTTGGTTTGACAGTAAGCGGTGCGATGGTTTTCGGATTGGTGGCTCTTATGTTTCTCGACACAAGCATCAATATGGCAATGCAGCCGTTCAAAATGCTGGTCGGCGACATGGTTAATGAGAAGCAAAAGGCAAAAGCCTATTCTATCCAAAGCTTCCTGTGTAACGCAGGCTCTGTGGCTGGATATATTTTTCCATTCTTGTTCACGTTTATCGGCATTAGCAACACGGCCGAAAAAGGCGTTGTGCCTGATTCTGTAATTTGGTCATTCTATATTGGAGCAGCCATTTTGATTTTATGTGTGATTTACACAACTATGAAAGTACGGGAATGGAACCCGAAGCAATACGCAGAATACAACGGCGCAGTCATAAACGAATCTGAATCCGACAAAGACAGCGCATCTTGGATTTCCTTGTTGAGCAAAGCTCCATCCACATTCTGGAAAGTCGGGGTGGTTCAATTTTTCTGCTGGGCAGGATTCCTATACCTTTGGAACTACTCAACAGGCGCTATCGCCGAAACCGTATGGGACACAACCGACCCTACTTCCGCCGAGTTTCAAGAGGCAGGCAACTGGGTTGGAATCCTTTTCGCCGTGCAAGCTGTAGGAAGCGTGCTCTGGGCCATTGTCCTTCCTCAATTCAAAAACGCCAAAATGGCTTACGCTTTAAGTTTGGCTGTCGGTGCGATTGGCTTCTGCATGATTCCGTTCCTGCACGACCAGTATATGCAATTCATTCCGTTCCTGATGGTTGGCGCCGGATGGGCAGCTATGCTTGCTATGCCATTCGCATTTGTAACAAACGCTCTGCAAGGATACGGACATATGGGCGCGTATTTAGGCCTCTTCAATGGAACAATCTGCATTCCTCAAATTTTTGCAGCAGTCTGCGGCGGTGGCGTCCTCAATTTGATTGGATCTCACCAAAGCAGCATGATGATTGTTTCCGGCGCATTGCTCTTAGCTGGAGCTATATGCGTTTTTGCAATTAAAAACAATAGATAACAGGATTCGGCTTTTTCGAAACAAGAGTTTTCCAAATGTCAAAACTGCGCTATGGAAGTCATTCATAGAACTTCCATAGCGCAGTTTCTTTTCAACGTTCTTCCAATAAAAAACAAGAACGATTTTCAGAGGAAACACCCCATAGTTTTACCGGATATCTTTCTGAATATCGAAAAACTTCACTACATTTGTAGAAAAATTTAGCATTATATGAAAAAACGCATTCTTGTCACAGGTGGAACGGGCTACATTGGCTCTCACACCGTAGTTGAACTGCAAAATGCAGGGTATGAAGTGGTCATCATTGACAATCTGTCAAACAGCAACATAGATGTCCTTGATGGAATTGAAAACATAACACACATCCGTCCGGATTTTGTAGAAGCGGACTGTACCGACATGGCGGCTCTCCGAAAATTGTTTGACACATATCCCGACATCTGCGGCATCATAAATTTCGCAGCAAGCAAGGCTGTCGGTGAATCTGTACATAAACCGCTGCTCTACTATCGCAACAATCTGAACACTCTCACCAACCTGCTGGAGCTGATGCCCGAATATAACGTCAAAGGAATCGTATTCTCTTCATCATGCACAGTTTATGGTGAGCCCGACAAGAATCCTGTTGATGAAAATGCCCCTATACAGAAGGCAACTTCTCCATATGGCAACACCAAACAAATCAGCGAGGAAATAATCACTGACGCAATCAATTCCGGCGTGGGATACAAGAGCATCATCCTCCGCTATTTCAATCCTGTGGGAGCGCATCCGAGTGCAGAAATCGGAGAGTTGCCGAATGGAGTGCCTCAAAACTTGATTCCGTATCTCACACAAACGGCGATAGGTATCCGCAAAGAGCTCAGCGTTTTCGGCGATGATTACGACACTCCCGACGGGTCATGCATCCGCGACTTTATAAATGTCGTGGATTTGGCAAAAGCCCATGTCGTTGCAATCAGCAGAATGCTTGACAATCCCGACACCGACCCGATTGAAATATTCAATCTTGGCACAGGTTCAGGCGTTTCCGTACTTGAGCTTATCAACACTTTTGAGACTGCGACCGGAGTGGCTGTGCCTCACAAGATTGTTGGACGTAGAGAAGGCGACATTGAAAAGGTTTGGGCAAATCCGCACAAAGCCAACACAGTGCTTGGCTGGAAAGCTGAAACTCCACTTGCCGACACTATGAAGTCTGCATGGAAATGGCAATTGCGCCTCCGTGAGAAAGGAATTATGTAAATAATACTTTTTATTTAACCGAACAAGCCTTCATCCATTTGCCGTTCCCAAGGATGAAGGCTTTTATAAAATTGCACTATACGGAATGATTGACAAAGAGACAGTAGACAAAATACTTGACGCAGCCGACATTGTAGACGTTGTTTCCGACTTCGTGCATTTACGACGTCGCGGCTCCAACTATGTCGGGCTTTGCCCTTTTCACAATGAGAAGACGCCGTCCTTCAGCGTCTCCCGATCAAAAGGCATCTGCAAATGTTTCAGTTGCGGCAAGGGTGGCAGTCCAGTCAATTTCATTATGGAGCACGAGCAGATGTCGTATTATGAGGCACTGAAATATCTTGCAAAAAAATACAACATCGAGGTAAAGGAACGGGAGCTTACAGACGAAGAGAAGCAGGCACAGTCAGAACGTGAGAATATGCTGCTCGTGAATGATTTTGCACTGAAAAATTTTGAAGACAATCTTTTCAACACCGACGAGGGACGAAGTGTCGGCCTTTCTTATTTTTACGAACGCGAGTTTACCGACTCAACTATAAAGAAATTCCATCTTGGATACTCTATGGAAGGCCGATCGGAACTCTACAATGCCATCAAAAAAAATGGCTATAATCCGACGTATGCCATAGAGTCCGGACTGTGTATCAAGGGAGAGCACGGCGTATATGACCGTTTTAAAGGCAGAGTCATGTTCCCGGTGCTCAACATTGCCGGAAAGGTAATAGCGTTTGGCGGTCGCACATTGAAAAAAGACCCCGCTAAATACGTAAACTCTCCGGAATCAATTATCTACAAGAAAAAGAACGAGCTTTACGGATTGTACCAAGCCAAACAGGCAATTGTAAAAAAAGACAAATGCTTCTTGGTTGAAGGCTATACAGATGTCTTGTCAATGCACCAAGCTGGCATCGAGAATGTTGTGGCGTCTTCAGGCACATCTCTCACCGAAGGACAGATAAGACTGATTCACCGCTTCACAGACAATATCACCGTATTGTACGATGGCGATTCGGCCGGCATTAAAGCCTCCCTGCGAGGCATCGACCTGCTTTTGGCAGAAGGACTGAATGTCAAAGTGCTTTTGTTGCCTGACGGCGACGATCCCGACAGTTTCGCCAAAAAGCACAACGCTTCAGAGTTTCAAGGATTTATTGACGCCAACGAGACTGATTTCATAAAATTCAAGACATCCATTCTTCTGGAAGGACTTGAAAACGACCCTATAAAAAAATCCGAGGCGATACAAGACATTGTAAAATCCATTTCTGTCATCCCCGAAAATATCACACGTGCCGTTTACATAAAAGAATGCAGCAAGCGCTTCGAAATTGACGAGAAGATACTTGCCGAAGAGGTGAAGAAAACGTCAAAGGGCATCAAGGCAAAAGACCGTTCTGGCAAAAGTACCACAGAACCCGAGACGACATCCTCACCAACCGTACGCACAGAGCCGTCGGATGCGGCAACCGTCAAATCCAAATCGCTGAGGATGTACGAGACAGACATCATCCGATATATTGCCAAATATGGTATGTGCAATGAGTTGTTTGAGATTGAAAACCCAGATGGCGGATTCTCCAACGTCACGCTTGTGGAGGCTGTAAACGTCGAACTGACATCCGAGTCAATATCTTTCAGCGTACCGGCATTTAAAAAGATTTTTGACCGAGCGTTGTCTTTCCTCCCCGACTTCTATGCAGACCTGCCCGGCGAAGCAGATCGTCTGGACAAGGAAATGAAAGAAAAAGTGCAGATAGCGCAATTGTCAGACACCGTAGTTGGAAAAGCGAAAGAACGGTTGGTCGAGTCAATACAGAAAGATTTCAAAAACAAACTCATTGATTTTGAAAAAGAATATCTTGAAAAAAGACTGTGTTCAGACCAGGATGACGAAATCAGGCAAACGACGTTGGACCTTGTCATAGAAAAAGAGCCACTCAGCAAAGTGCACACGAGACTGTCCGATATGGAATCGGAATACGACCGTCTTCGTGACCTGGTGTCGTTGTCTCTCAACGTGTGGAAAGACGCACTGTTGTCTCAGCGCATCAAGGAAATTCAGGAAGAAATAAAGCTCCTATGTCAAGCGTCAGGCGACATCAACAGAGTCGAGCAATTGATGCAAGAGCTGTCTCAACTCAGAGCAATTCGCAAACAATTGATAGGAGACCGTGTGATTATTCCATAACCTGCGCCTTGATATTTAATTTATTTCGTATTTTTGCATAAAACAAAAAGATTGAAGGAATGATACGACAATGGATTGCTGCAATAACTCTGGCCAGTTGCTCGGCAGCCGCTTTTGCCCAATTGAACCTGCCGACACGCAACATAGGCGGCGTTGACTATTATTACCGGATTGTGCAAAAGAAAGAGACTATTTACGGCATAGCCCGGGAGTTGAACATACCTAAAGAGGATATCGTAAAGTACAACCCTTCGGTTGCAACCGGCTTAAAGAAAGATCAGGTGCTTTATTTCCCGGTTGACGCATATGTCAAACGGCAGGCAGTCGTTCGTCCAAAAGAGCATAAGCACACAGTAAAAAACGGTGAAACGCTGTATGGCATTGCCAAAATGTACGGACTCTCTGTCGCCGAACTGCTGCAAGCAAACCCCCAAGCAAGGACCGGACTTAAAGCAGACTCTGTGTTGACAATTCCTGTCGGCAACGACAAGCAAGAAGCTGTGCCATACACCGTCAAGCCTGGCGACACACTTTATCGGCTGTCTGTGAATTTCAACGTCGATTTGAAAGATTTGCTTGAAATGAATCCAGGTGTATCGCCTGAGAATTTCCAAGTTGGAATGACTGTGCTTATTCCTCCAAGCAACAACGCTAATAAAGAAAATGACAAACCTGAAACGGTATTCGTACACGACAAAGTTGAAAAAGGCGATTCGTTTGAATCCATTTCCGAAGAATATGGAATTACAGAAGAACAGCTGAAAGATGCAAATCCCGATGTGGACAAACTAAAACGTGGATCGTATGTGGTTGTCCCTATTGCGAATGAAAGCCAAACTGACTCAACCACGGTTGTCAGACAAGCTTTCCGCGAAACGTCAGACGACAACATCAACGACTGCGTCAACATTGCCATTTTATTCCCTTTTGAGGCAAAGAATACCAACAAAAGCAAACAGGCTTTGTTCTACCGCGACTTCTATCGTGGGGCATTGCTGGCAGTCAACGACCTTAAGACTAAGTCAAAATTGAATCTTTATGCTTACGATGTTACAGATGCCAACATATCAACCGTCTTGAGCAAGAAAGAGATTGCCAATGCGCATATGATTTTTGCCCCTTCTGAGGACAACTTGCTGAAAACGATTGTCGACTTTGGACAGAAGAACGGAATCAATGTCATTAATTCCTTCTCAGTCAACAACGATATGTGCTACAACAACAATCGCTTTTTCCAAGTCAACACTCCGTCGTCATATATGTATTCTTCCGTAAGTTCTTATGTCGAGAGCAATTATGCAAACTGTGAAATCGTTTTCTTAAAAGACGAGTCGGAAGACGACAAACCATTGATTGAATATTTAAAAATGACAAATCTGCCAAAGCAGACTGTCAACCTATCGGAGAGCAACGGCTTCGTTTGTCAACATCCCACGCTATTCGTTCCGACGTCAAGCTCCAGATCCGCATTAAAAAAGCTGAAATCTTTGGTCGATGAATTGGCTGCTGATCCTGCGAATGATGGAAAATTCAGCATTCTTGGCTATCCTGAATGGTCGATATACAACGAATATGAGAATTTCCTGCGCGCAAACAACGTATGTCTGTTCTCTCGCTATTCGATTGAAGGCAACAACAAGTTTGACAGCAAATACAAATATTGGTACGGAGAAAGCCCAATCAATTCAATCCCTAACATGAGTGAATTGGGCTATGACACGATGTCGTTCTTCATAAATGCTGTCATTACAAACGGCAACGACTTCAACAAGCCTATGCAAGCAACCGACGGTTTGGGAATCGGCATCAACATTGTGCGCACAAGCAGTTGGGGAGGGTTTGTCAACACCGCTTCATTTATTTACAACTACACGACAAAAGGTGTAGAAAAACATATGTTGAAATAATGAAAAAATACGTAATAGCAAGTATACTTTTGATATCAAGTCTGACTTCTGTCGCAGAGGACCACTATTCTGGAGCTTTCAGCATTGGCGCAAAAGGTGGGGTTTCTTTATCTCAAACCACGTTCTCACCAAGCGTGCCACAAAAGTTTCATTCAGGTCCGATGGCTGGTATCATGTTCCGATATATCGAAGAGAATCATTTCGGGCTTATTGGCGAGGTGAATTTCGAGCAACGAGGATGGAAAGAAAATTTTGAGGAAGCTCCATATTCATACAGCAGAGACTTGTCGTATATCCAAATACCCCTTCTGGCACATATCTATTTTGGTTCTGAGAAAGCAAAGTTTTTCTTCAACGCAGGTCCAGAGATAGGTTTCATGATTGCGGAAAAGACAAATTCTAATTTTGACATCAACAATTTTTCCTCTTTAGAGGGATTTCCTTCGGAAAATCGCAATACGGAACAATTCGCCATGCCCATTAAACACAAAGTGGACTATGGCATATCTGCGGGAATTGGTGCAGAATGGGCAATAAACCGTAAAAACTCCATACTTATAGAAGGCAGGTTCTACTATGGACTGAACAACATTTTCGGAGCCAATAAAAAAGATATATTCGCGGCCTCCAACAGCATCGGAATTATGGCGTCAATTGGATATTTTTTCCGCCTGAAATAACGGAACATACAGGGAATCAAGCAGTCATATCGTCACATCACGATATGGCTTTATTACTTAGAAGATATGAAAAAAGTGGTGACAATACCTATTTGTAGGTATTGTCATCGATTGGATTAAAGTTTAACTTTGCAAACAAAAAAGGATGTAATGGATAATTTTCACAAATATAAACCCACCGACAAGATGAGCAATGTTATCAGCGAAAATTATTCACTGATTTCAGTTATGAGCCGCTTCGGCCTGCCTTTAGGATTTGGCGAGAAGACCGTAGCCGAGGTGTGCAATGAACAAGGTGTTGACTGCAATACTTTTCTTATTGTTGTTAATTTTGTAAATGAAGATTCCTACAGCGGAGAGTTTTCATTCAACTATGACTCCGTGTCTCTTCCCGCCCTTGTAGACTATCTGAAGCAAGCGCATTCGTATTTCCTGGACTTCAGTTTACCAACCATACGGCAAAAACTCTGCAATGCGTTGGAATTGGAGCCAGAAAAGAATGACATCATCAAAACAGTTTTGATGTTCTACGACAAATATGTAGATGAAGTCAGACGCCATATGGAATATGAGAACAACCATATTTTCTCATATGCTGACAATTTGATTAAACATCACAAATCCAACAATTTCTCAATTGCACAATTTGCGGAACACCACAATCATATAAACGAGAAATTGAAAGAGTTGAAAAACATTTTAATCAAATATTATCCGCAGACAAAATGCAACAACCTTCTCAACGACACTTTGTTTGACATATTCAACTGCGAATCAGATTTAAGGACACACTGCCGGCTTGAAGACAGTGTGTTTACCCCTGTTGTCTTGAATTTAGAACAGAATTTGACCGATGAAAAGTAAAGAGGATATAAAAGTTGCAATTGCAGATGGATCGGTCATCATGCGAAGCGGTCTTGCATCGGTTCTGAAGCATTTTTCGGAATTCAATTTCAGAATCAACGAAATCACAAATCAAGAGGCTCTGACAATCTTTCTAAGACTTCACACTCCAGATTTGTTGATTATCAATCCGCTTTTTGCAATTGGCATGAATCTGGCAACAATCCGGAAAACATATCCATCATTGAAAATTGCGGCACTGACGTCATCACTTATCGACAACCAGTTGCTGTCTGACTACGACACAACAATTTCTATTAATGATGACATCGAAACGATTTGCAGTAAAATCAAAGAGGCAGTCAATGAGCCTGACGAAGAATCTTCCGAACAAGATGCCTTAAGCGCCAGGGAAAAGGAAATCATCGGTTGCGTTGTAAAAGGAATGACCAACAAGGCGATAGCCGACACATTGTCTATTTCAATATATACGGTGATTACGCACCGCCGCAACATCTCAAGGAAATTGCAGATACACTCCCCTGCCGGTCTGGCAATCTATGCAATTGCAAATAATTTGGTAAACATTGAAGATATTAAAGATGTGATAAACTAAGCGTCAATTGTTTAGTTTCTACAAACCCAAACATCAGGATATTTTTCAGTGATGCCGTTCTTCTGAATATATGAATACATCTCCTCTTTTGTGTCGCCTGTTGCCAATGCAACTTTATAGACTGAAGAACCTTTGGCGGCATCTATGATAACCAGCCCGGTCTCAGACGAGGCCTCGACAAATTTTTTAGCCTGACCATACGATTTAAGCGAAGCTATCACTACACTATATTTTTTTCCCGTCTCGCCACCAACGCCTTTCTCCACAGCTTCGATGTCATTTGACTCAATTTTGACTGCTCGTTTTGTCATTTTTTCAACAACGTTTCCACTCTTGCCCTTAGCCGTAGGCTGAGCTGCCGATATTGACGCAACACTTGCCTTGTCCGGAAGGGAATCAATCGCAATAGGAGTCGTTAATGTAAGCACAAGAACTATAATCGCCGCAACAGACACAGCCATGCGCAATGCATTCATCCTAATTTCCGAGAATCTACGACGTGGGGCTTTTTCTTCTGATTTTACGACGTTCTGAATCCTGACAGGCTGCAATCCATAGTTGCTCAAATTAACCCCCGACAGTCCCACTGCCGACGGAGCAAACACAACGCAACCCGCATCAGAGTAATGGAACGAACCTATCTTACCGAAATCAAACGAATGGTTTGCAACAAGAGACTCTTTTATGGTCTTCACGTCGTCTTCCACCTTCGCTACCGCTGCATTATATCCGCAGCCCGTCTGTTTCATATAGGCATTGGCAACAAGACCGTCGTTATGCGTCAATGCGGCATTAAAGGCCACCGACCTGGATGGCGGCAACAGAACACCGTTGCATATGCTTGACGCAACATTCTGACAAATAAACGCACCAAAACCCGGGACAATCACACAATCATTGTCTCTGAGCAAGCATTCGATATAATTAATAAGTTCCATACATTGCAAAATTAATCAAAATTCGACAAGCAACAATGTTTTACCTGTCCTTTTTCTTTAAATATGGCAATGCTTGACTTTTGTCGCATCCAAGTTTGACAGCCTCCATCGCATAGCCATAGGCATCATCGTAACGGAACTGCATCTGTGCCATGCGAGCTTTAAGCAAATACAAATCTGATGATTTGGGATCTAATTTCTGCGCCTCCGAAAGGTCATTCTGGGCTTCTTGATATTTTCCTACCGCTATATAACACTCTGCCCGATTCAAATAATTCACCGAACGGTTCTCTTTTTTTATAATGTCATCATATAGCAATATCGACTTGTCATATTCTCCATTCAGCCTGCGGAGCAAAGCCATGCCACGTTTGGCGTCCATGTTTCCGGCATCCGTTTTCAAGCATTTGCCAAAACAACCTTCCGCCTGCCCTATATCGCCAACCTCCAATGCAATCATGCCCGCACCGTTCAACGCGATGCAATCAGAAGGGTTTATATCCAACAACTTGTTATAGTCGGCCAACGCCGACTGCACACTGTCCATCTCAAGATATAAAGCCGCACGATTATGTAGTATTGTCGTTGACTTAGGCGCAACGGACAGAGCCATATTGTAATTCTCCAAAGACTCATCCAGTTTGCCTTGATTGCGGTAAACTGTCCCCAAATTCGACATTAATAAATAGTTGCTTGGATTTGCAGGTTTCATTTCCAAAGCCGTCTTTATCAAGCGCTCCGACAATGCCCAGTCTCTGCTTGTCAGAGCCTTGTCGATCTGGTCGAGCAACGACATATAATTTTCTGCAGCAATAGCAGCTGATGGTATTACCATCAAAGCCAGCATCAGGACAATGGTTCTTATCTTTGTCATCTTCTTTATTTTTTGCATATTTGTCTACAAAGATACCTTCTTCCGATTGGAAATGTTTCGACCATAGGATTTTTTTTGTATTTTTGTGGAAAATACAACGTTTATGAATTTTCTCAGTTTTATAATTTTAAGCATATCATCAACCCAAACAGCCTCAAGCAGCAGCCACAAACTGTCGGATGTCGCCAACGGATTGCCTATAGAGCAAGTGGTTGACAAACTTGTTTCAAGTGCCGTTGATTTGGTACTCCGTCTTGTGATAGCCATTGTGGTGTTTTACCTCGGGAAACTTATCATCAATAAAATTTACAAAAGCGTAAACAAAATACTCCATCGCCGACAAGTTGACAGGTCGCTTGCCACATTTGTGTTGAGCCTTGTCAAAATAGTGATGCTGTTCATCTTGATAATAATCTCCATTTCCATACTTGGCATAGAAACAAGTTCGTTCATCGCCTTGTTTGCATCGGCTGGTGTCGCTGTGGGTATGGCGCTGAGCGGGACATTGCAGAATTTTGCCGGAGGTGTGCTCATTCTCATTCTAAAACCATACAAAGTTGGAGACTTCATTGAGTTTCAAGGCTTCACTGGAAAAGTGAAAGAAATTCAGATATTCAACACAATCCTTAATACGGGTGACAACAAATGGATTTCAATCCCGAATGGAGGACTGTCAACCGGCAGTATAAACAATTACAGCCGTGAAGATTACCGTCGCATAGACTGGACAATCAGCATCGCCTATGGTGATGACTATGAAGTGGCAAAACGAGAGATTCTACGCATTGTCAACGAAGACGACCGCATTGTAAAGAAATACATTGAAGACGACCGAGCCATGCGGTTTAAAGACTCCGACGTTTCCGCCCGACCCTCGTTTTTACCGAACATCGAGTTTGAGAGACATCACTCCAGATTGTGGAAGATGTTTCATCGCAAGAAAAACAAATCCGAAAGCCAACAGGAGCAGCCAGCTGAAGAAATTCGCTTAGCGAAAACCGACTGCTCTCCGTTTGTGGCTCTGAGCGCGCTCGCGGCAAGCAGTGTCGATGTCGTTGTCCGCGTATGGGCTCCGACAAGTCTTTATTGGAATGTCTACTTTGACATGAACGCGCGGTTCTACAACGAACTTCCAAAAGCCGGCATCAACTTCCCGTTCCCACAAATGGATGTTCATATGTGCTGAAAAGGCTAATGCGACTGTTAAATTCACAGCCGCATTTTTTGTTTTATTTTTGAAAAAATCACGGTCAAGTCTGCCTATTTAATAAAAAACAATAAGTATATTTGCGTTAACTTTGGAGCAAAGCGCAATGGCAGCCGGAACGGCCTGCGACAATTGGCAGACAATCGCCATAAACCGCTCCTGACAGCAATGCATTAATCATTGCACACCAAGCCTGTAAAAGGCTTTGAGACAGATAAAAATAAAAACAATATAAATGATAAGTAAATGGAATTACTTACCCCTTACATCAGAAGAACAAGATTTAGAGATCGAGTTGGCGAAAAAATACGCCGGCAGCCCAGCAATAGCTGAGCTGCTTGTTCAGCGGGGCATCACGTCTGTAGATGACGCTGAACACTTTTTTAACCCTTCTCTGTCTGATTTGCATGATCCATTCCTGATGAAGGATATGGACAAGGCCGTAGATAGGCTTAATATGGCAATGGGGGCAAAAGAGAAGATATTGGTATATGGAGATTACGATGTCGATGGCACGACAGCGGTGTCTTTGGTATACAAATATCTAAGGAATTATTATTCGCATATTGAATACTACATTCCAACGCGTGATGAAGAAGGATATGGCATATCAATTAAAAGTATTGACTATGCTGCATCTATTGGTGTCAAACTTATAATTGTGCTGGATTGCGGCATCAAGGCCATTGATGAAATCCACTATGCCAAGGAAAAAGGCATTGATTTCATCATATGCGACCACCATGTCCCCGACGACGTTTTGCCGGAGGCATATGCCATTCTTAATCCCAAGATGGAAGGCAACACTTATCCCTATCCTCACCTCTGCGGGTGTGGCGTAGGATTTAAGTTCATGCAAGCCTTCGCCAAGAGCAACGGGCTGACAAATCAGAATGAGTTGTATAGTCTTCTTGACTTGGTCGCCGTCAGCATCGCTGCCGACATTGTGCCAATGACCGGGGAAAACCGGATCATGACATACCACGGATTGAAGCGGCTAAACTCAAACCCCAATTTGGGCCTGAAGAGCATTATAAAGATTTGCAATCTGGCAAACAGGGAGATAACCATCAGCGACGTTATCTTCAAAATCGGGCCACGCATCAATGCGTCCGGGCGTATGCAATCGGGCATGGAGGCCGTCGATCTGCTCACCACCAAAGACCTCAATGAGGCGTACGCCAAAGGAAAGAGCATCGACCAGTACAACCGCGACCGCAAAGAACTCGACAAACGAATCACAGAAGAAGCCAATGCCATTTTGGAAAATCGTGGAGAAATCGATTCCGACCACAAGTCAATCGTCATCTACAACAAAAATTGGCATAAGGGCATCATTGGCATTGTAGCCTCACGTTTGACCGAGCTTTACTACAAGCCGGCTGTGGTGCTGACTCTGTCAAACGGGATTGCGACTGGATCATCACGATCGGTACAGGGATACGACATTTATTCGGCAATTGAGGCTTCTCGCGATTTGCTTGAGAACTTCGGAGGCCACACCTATGCCGTAGGATTGTCGCTGAAAGAAGAAAACATTCCGGAATTCTCACGAAGGTTTGAGGAATATGTCGCCAAAACGATAAAACCATATCAAATGACTCCGCAAATCGACATTGACGCATATCTGAGATTTGAGGAGATTACGCCTGAATTCCTGTCGCTTCTCGACAAGTTCAATCCATTCGGACCTGGAAATCAGAAGCCAATTTTCTGTTCAAAGAACGTATTGGACTATGGCACAAGCAAGTTGGTTGGCAAGAATCTCGAGCACATCAAACTGGAATTGGTAAACAACAGCTCCGGGAAAGTGTTAAACGGAATTGCTTTCAATATGGCGCAGTATTTCAGCCACATCAAATCAGGCAAGCCATTCGACATATGCTACACTATTGAGGAAAACAAACATCCGAACAATGTGAGCAAATACCAATTGCTTGTAAAGGAGATTCGTATAAATTGATATGAAATGGACCGCGGTTCAATTCACGACACACTGAAACGCTATTGGGGCTATGATTCTTTCCGAGCTAAACAAGAAGAAATTATCAACTCTGTTTTGCTCGGAAAGGATACTCTTGGACTGCTGCCTACCGGTGGCGGAAAATCAATAACTTTTCAGGTGCCGGCGATGCTGCTTGACGGCTTGACAATTGTTGTCACGCCGTTGATTGCTCTTATGAAGGACCAGGCAGACGGATTGCGCGACAGGCACATAAACGCAGCTTACATTCATTCTGGACTGCGCCATGGAGAAATCCGAAACGTCATTGACCGATGCGTGTTCGGAAAGTGCAAGTTTCTTTACATTTCACCAGAGCGCTTGGCTTCATCATCGTTTATCGAATCTCTCAGACGAATGAATGTATCCTTGATTGTGGTCGATGAGGCTCATTGTATTTCACAATGGGGATATGACTTTCGCCCATCGTATCTGAACATTGCGTCGATACGTCAATTATTTCCAGACGCTCCTGTTCTCGCGCTTACAGCCTCCGCCACTCCTGCCGTTGTTGCCGACATAATGCAGCAGTTGCAATTCAAGGAGCCAAATGTTATAAGAAAAAGTTTCCGCCGCGACAATCTATCTTATATTGTCAGACATCAAGAGAACAAAACCGAGAAACTATTTTCCGCATTGTCCAGGATTTATGGAAGCGGAATAATCTATGTCAGGAGCAGAGCCAAGACCAAAGACATTGCCGAGCAACTGAAATCACAGGGATTCTCGGCCGATTATTACCATGCGGGACTTCCGACAGAGGAAAAACGCGACAAACAAGACAAATGGAAACGTGGTGAAATCCGCATCATCGTTGCTACAAATGCGTTCGGAATGGGCATTGACAAACCCGACGTTCGCTTTGTAATGCACCTTGATGTTCCAAACTCCCTCGAAGAATATTACCAGGAAGCGGGACGCGCGGGACGCGACGGCAAAAAAGCATACGTAATGCTCCTCGTGTCTTCCAAAGATGAAGGCACTCTAAAACGCCGCATCTCTGAAGCTTTTCCGCCAAAAGACTTCATAAAGGACGTATACACCCATATGTGCGATTTTTTAGGTCTTGGAATCGGAGCGGGCTATGACAAAGTCTTCGATTTTAACCTACAGTTGTTCTGCACCACATTCAAACTTCCTGAACGTCAAACATACAGTGCTCTGAAAATTTTGTCGGCATGTCAATACATTGATTATATCGATGAAGTTGACACTCTGTCAAGAATTATGATTTTGGTAGAGAAACGGGAACTTTACAATGTAGAGGGCATGACACCTGAAATGGACAATGTGCTCGAATTGATCCTACGCAATTTTGCCGGCGTCTTTTCCGACTATATTTTTATCGACGAGCCTACAATCGCATACAAGCACAACATCCCCGTAAATAAAATATACGAGACTCTCCTGTTTTTAAGCCGCAAGCACATTATCACATACATTCCTCGAAAGCGTACCGCATATATTTTCTTCCCATATTCCCGCATGGAACCCCGGCATCTCACAATTCACAAAGAAGCATATGAGGTCGGCAAACAACGATTGGAACTCAGGATTAACTCTATGATTGACTACGTGTCCAACCAAACATCATGCCGGGAAGCCAAGATTTTGAAATACTTCGGCGAAGAAAACACCTGCAATTGCGGTCACTGCGACATATGTGTGGAACGCAAAAAAGCAAGTCCTTCCGAAAAAGAACTTGCTGATGGGATTTTATATATGCTGTCGCTAAAAAGCCGCACATTGAAAGAAATCACCGACACATTGGCTTTTCCCGCCAAAGATATTGCCGGAATGGTACGGTTCCTATTAAAGGAAGGTAAGATTACCTATACCGACGGGCTGCTTTCAATCAAGTGAGTCATACTTCGACAATTCAATATATTTTGCCGCCAAATCCGACTGCATATCGTCAAGTTTCTGGAACGCATTGAGAATAAACTGATATTCCGCCAGATAATCAATGATGGTTATCGATTTTGCAGCCAACGCTTCATCCAGATACTTCTTCACCTCTGAATAATTCAATCGTTTGCCATATTCTTCAATGGATTGAGAAATCCGCTCCACCTCGTCGTAACGACTGCGTATGTCGGCCTCTCCTTTTCTGCTCTGATATGTTTTGGCAAAATCATTGGATTGTTGTATGGCTCGCGAAGCTTTCACCTTCCCCTTATTTGAGAGCAGAGGAATTGAGAAGCCGACAACGGCGCCATGTCCACGCACTTCACCTTCCGACGTAAATTTGTATCCCAATGTTATATTGGGCCACCACGACCGTTTGCCCGCCTTTACATCAAACTCATCCGCTTGAAGGCCAGACAATGTCGCCATATAGTCAGGACTGTTGTAATACGCCGAGATGTAATGTTCAACAGCTTTCTTCTCTATCGGATATTTCGTGCTGTTCATATCCACATTCTCAAATGCTTTACCACCATTCATCTGAACAAGATCCGACAAAACAACCTGGCGTTGTATCTCCATCGAACTGATATCCGAAGCGATATCAAACGCATCTATTTTCATCTTTGAGATTTCAAGCACGTTGAATTCCGCACGCATTTCCACATCGACAACTTTTCTCAGCATCGAGTCGAGCACTTGAAGGAGTTGCCTGCGTCTTGACAAACGGCAATTCAAGTTGATTAAATCCAAATATGCCAATCGGGCTTGTTTAACCACCTCCATGCGCTTTGACTCAAACAGATATTGAGAAGCATTTATACGGCATTCTCTTGCCTTTTTACGCATCTGATATACGCCGGGCCATTCAATGGTTTCCGATACGGTAAGTTCAAGCGATGGTTCCGGCAAAGCCATTATCTCCATTTCAATTTCTGGATCCGGAAGGTTTCCCTCTGTCCGCAATGCCAATTCGTCTCCTTTCAGCGACAATTTTGCAGTCTGTAGACTTTCGTTATTTTGCAATATCTGCGTCGACAACACATCGGCATACATTGACACCGGAGCGACCATTAATGACAATGATAATAAAATCTTCTTCATACTTGATGACTTGACGTTTTCTTCTTATTGTTTACGTAATACAAAATCGGGACTACAAAGATATTCAAAAGCGTCGAACTGAGCAAGCCGCCCAATATCACCAATGCCATCGGACTTTGAATTTCATTTCCAGGCTCAGCACCACGCGCCACGATTGGAATTAAAGCCAATGCCGACGACATTGCAGTCATGATAATAGGAAGAAGTCGGTCTCTTGACCCAATAAAAATTCTGTCCATCAAAGGTATTCCATCAGTTTCCAATTGCCGGTAATGCGAAATAAGCAACATTCCATTTCGAGTTGCAATGCCAAGCAAAGATATAAATCCGATAATAGCTGGAATATTTACTTCCTTTCCACCGATCCATAGTATCATCACTCCTCCAATCATAGCCAGCGGGATATTGACAAGGATTATCAGTGCATCAGAAACACGATGGAACTCTTGATACAAGAGGAGCAGAACCAACAGCAATGCAAACACCGTTGCGATTCCAAGAATGCGCGATGCTGTTTTCTCGCTTTCAAACTGTCCGCCATAGTTGATATAATATCCTTCCGGCAATTTTACGGATTCATTAATTTTATCTTTGACTGCCTCGACAGCTCCAACCAAATCACGATTCTCGACATTTGCAGACACAATGATTCTTCGTCTGGCGTTTTCACGACTTATAGAATTGAATGTCGATGATGAACGCACCTCTGCCACTGTCGACAATGGAACTTTACCTTTGTCGGAGTCAATCATAAGATTTTCTATTGCCGACAATCCGCTATGACGGTCATCAGCCACTTTCAGTTTCAAGTCGTATGGCACGCCGTCTTCATATACCTCCGAAACAACAATTCCAGATGTGCAGACATTGACAAACTTACGGAAGTCAGACATTGTTATCCCATATTCAGCCATCAACACACGATTGGGCACAATTATTATTTCCGGACGTTGAATCTGTTGCTCCACATTGATGTCGACGATTCCTTCCACTTCACTAATCTCGCCCTTGATGCGTGTCGCTATGTCGTGCAATGTCGACAAATCGTTTCCAAATATTTTAATGGCTATCTGCGCTTCTGTTCCGGAGAGCATGGCGTCGATGCGATGGGAAATCGGTTGCCCGATTTCAATGTTTATTCCGGGGATTATCGACAGTTTCTTTCTAATGTCGCTCATCAACTCCTCCTTGCTGCGGTCTTTCAATTCATACGGAGCCTCAATCTCCGACGCATTGCTGCCGCGCGAATGCTCATCAAGTTCAGCACGTCCTGTCTTACGGGCAATTGTTTTGATTTCAGGAATACTCAACAATGCTTCATCCACTTGCTTTCCTATTTCGTTGGAATCATCGAGTGAGATGCCAGGCAATGCTGTCACGTTGATTGTAAACGACCCTTCATTAAACGACGGCAGGAAGCCACGTCCAAGCGTAAAAAACAAACCTGCGGCAATCACAAACGCGGCAGAGACAGCCCAGAACACTGGTCTGCGATGACTGAACGCTTTTTTGAGCATCACGTCATAAATTCTCTTCAAATTTCTGGTCACAAATGATTCTTTGCAAACTTCCATTAGGTGCTTGTCTTTCGACAACAACATATCGCACATCACAGGTGTTAACGTCAAGGCCACAACAGTAGACGCTGCAAGCGATACTATAAACGCTATTCCAAGCGGCACCAACAATCGTCCCTCCATGCCCGACAGGAAAAACAACGGCAAGAAACATGCGATAATAATCAACGTCGAGTTGAGTATCGGCATTCTGACCTCAGACGACGCATGAAATACAACATCTCTAGTCTTCTTCCGTTCTGACTCTGGCAGCTGCCTGTTTTCACGCAACTTTCTATAGACATTCTCCACATCCACAATAGCATCATCCACCAGAGAGCCTATCGCAATAGCGATACCGCCAAGCGACATTGTATTGACAGACAAATTAAGTACATGCAGAATGATAAGTGTTATTATGACAGATATTGGCAATGCAAGCACGGATATGATCGTTGCCCTATAATCCATAAGGAACAGAAACAAAATCACAACAACAAACAACGCTCCTTCTGCCAATGCACCCTGTATATTGTCAATTGCATTGTCTATGAAATCACTTTGACGGAAGATGTCGGTAGAAACAGTTATATCTGACGGCATTGCCTTCTTCATTGCGTCAAGAGTATTTTCAATATCCTCCACCAGCACCGTTGTATTTGCCTCATTTTGCTTTGCAACAGTGATAAGTACCGCGGGCTTGCCCTTTTCTGTGGCAAGTCCGAGTTTCGGATAAGCACTGCCGATTGTGACTTCGGCAATATCCGCCAATTTCACAATGTTTCCATCTGTACTCCTCACCGCAGCCAATGACAATTGAAGAGTATCTGTGGTGTTTATTTGACCTTTTATCAAATACTCGTTTCCAAATTCATGAAGGATGCTTCCATTCGTATTGCTGTTCAACTGGTCTGTTGCATCAAGCACATCCGACATGTCAACATTGTGGAAACGCATCCGCTCTGGGCTGAGCAATATCTGATATTCCTTAACATCCCCACCCATCACTGTGACTTGTGCGACACCTGGCAACGACAACAATTGCGGACGGATTGTGCGATCAGCGATTGTGCGCAAATCCATAAGCGATGTTTTGGCTGATGTCAAGCCCACAATCATCACTTCGCCCATTATCGATGTCTGTGGAGCCATTTTGGGGCTGTCGACATTTGGCGGCAATGTTTCAGCCACAGTCGACAGTTTCTCGGCCACAATCTGACGATTCACATAAACATCTGTGCCCCAATCAAATTCAATATTAACAACCGACAATCCTGTATCGGATGTCGAACGAACCCGACGCACACCGTTCACTCCGTTCAAAGCGGTTTCAATTGGATATGACACAAGTTTCTCCACCTCTTCCGGAGCCATTCCAGGCGCTTCTGTCATTACGGTCACTGTCGGAGCATTCAAATCAGGGAAAACATCGACAGTCGTATTAGAAACGGTATATAATCCCGCAGATACAATCAGCGCGAACACACTGATTATCAAATAGCGGTTGTTGAGTGAAAACCGTATTATCTTATTCAGCATAGCGGTTGGTATTAATGATGGTGATGACCTTCAGGAACAACGCCGCTGTTGCCTGCCAATTTCACATAGACTGCGCCTTCTGTCACAACTTCCTCTCCTTTTGCGAGTCCTGATGTTATTTCAATACGCTTGCCGTCTGTTCTGCCAATAGCCACTGGACGCTTCTCAAAATGCTCCTTGCTCTCTCTGACAAAAACTGCATATTTCCCTTGCTCTTCAATTACCGACTTTGTAGGCACGGAGATTACGCCCGATTCCGGATTGCCAAGCAGATAGACATCTGCATAGCTGCCAGGAGCAACGCTTCCATCGCCCACAAAACTGAATTCAATGTCAAAATAGCCATTGGTTGCTGACGCCATTGTTCCGGCTGTCAGTCTATGTCCCTGCATTTCATCCAATGCAAAAATCTTGTCACTATATGGCAGTTTGAAATTAGCAGTTTTGATCAATGCAAATTCATTGAAATACCGTTGCGGGACAGACGCTTTCAACGTAAGGCGAGCACTTGAGGTGACAACGGCAATTGGAGTGCCGGTAGTCACATAAGAGCCCGATGCTACCAACAACTGGCTGACTACACCGGATATTGGACTGACTGCCACACTGCTGCTACTATTTCCCGACACTGCATTCTTTGCCATTTCAACAGCGACCTGCGCTTCTTGAAGTTCTTTCGCTGTAGCCAAATTTGAATTGTACAATTTCTGTACGCGTTCCAGATTCTGCTTTGCTGCTGTCAGCTGAGTGCGTGCATCCGCACGTGGGTCGCCTCCGGAGATTCCTGCAGAGGATATGCTGCACACTACACCGCCGTTCTTTATTTCCACTCCCTCATTAATTCCCGCAGACAATTTTATAATACCGTCTGATTTAGCCGCAACAACAGCTTGCGACAAAGGAGATGGGAGAATCTCTCCACCACACTTTATTACATTTTGGAATTCGGAAGGGTTGACAATAGTTGTCTTTATGCCCAGTTTTTCAATCTGTTCGTGTTTGATAACAATCTCATTACCATGCTCTTCATGACCGTGGTTTTCTTCTTTTTCTTTATTGTCGCTGTGCGAGTCAGCACACCCCGTCATTACAACAACGGCAGCAACCGACAGACAGCGAATAACTGTTGTCATATTCATTTTTACAATTGTTTTTGTGTTAATAAATCAAATTATCGCAAAAATGAATATACGGGAGGTGCTCGTAGACATTGAATTTGATCCAGGACTGGCTTTAAAATCAGCTGAACATCGTAGAACTCAACATCTTCTTGTGGATCTATTTTTATTAATTGTGATTCTCCAGCAATAAATGAATCAAACTCCACACATTTTTTCTCAATGTGTATCTTAACCACATTGTTGCGCAGTGCCGCTTGATGATAACTGCATTTCTGTACACCAGGGTGGTGGCATGTATGCGAAGCATCTGAATCCGCATCATCACCGTTTGAGCCAAGCAGTTCCACAACAATAGGCACAGCCATCTCATGGTGATGATGATGTATGGCAAGAAAATTGAAGGCTATGACAGCCACCAACGCTAAATACGATATCGATATCTTGCCTATTTTTTTCATCCAGTTTTTACAAAGATAATGCAAGTTGCAAGCTCACTTGAATATTATGCTGAGACACAGCTTATCTTATGCAAAGATAATTATTTTTCAGTGCAACATTGTTGCATTCCGCATTATAGAAAATTATTCATCCTCAAGGAAATCCTCGTCAAAATCAAAATCCGTATCACTGTAAGAATACATATCATCTGTGAATCTCGACAACTCTCTTCCATCTTTCTTTGTTGGCCGACCAAGGCCCTTTTGCCGGTCTATAAATCCGCTGATTTTGACCATTTCCAACAATTCATATTGACTTGGCGCTGTGACATTCTCCAAATATTGAGGAACCAACTTCGCCCCCATGCGATTCTCTGCCACATCTTTCACTCGAAAAGAATATGTAATCGGAGGCTTCTTGACATCAATGACCTCTCCTATTTTCACCGGGCGCGACGGTTTGACATTTACTCCCGACACCGACACGCGTCCTTTTTTACAAGCTTCAGTGGCAATTGTCCGCGTTTTGAAAATCCGCGTAGCCCAAAGCCATTTATCTATTCTGACATCTTTCATCTATTCAAAAGTTTATTCTCCTTCTATATCCTTCCAAAGAATTTTCACACTGCAAAGATAGCCATAATTTTTGTCTCAAGCGCCATCTCAATGTTCAGCAATCCTGATACATAAAGAGGGCCGTACTCTTCAGTACAGCCCTCTTCAACTATTTTCTTTATAACTATCGTTATTTTTTCAATTCAATCTCATCAGGATTCTGACCCCAATGCTGCAATGCCAAACGACGATAGTTGTTGTAACGCCATTGTGCATTTTCCTTAGCGGCCTCAAACAACTGCTCTGCCTCATTAGGATAAGCCTTCATCACTGATGCGTAGCGAACCTCACCCTTCAAGAATGCAGTGAAATTGTCCCAATTCGGCTCTTTGCTATCGAGCGTAAATGGATTTTTGCCTTCCTTCTCAAGTTCTGGGTTATAACGCCACAAGTGCCAGTAGCCACATTCAACAGCCGCAGCCTCTTCAGCCTGTGATTTACCCATACCCTTCTTCAATCCATGGTTGATACATGGTGCATAGGCGATAATCAATGACGGTCCATCGTATGCTTCTGCCTCGCGGATTGCCTTAAGGGTCTGAGCTTGGTCAGCGCCCATAGCCACCTGAGCCACATAGACATACCCATAAGTTGAAGCAATCAAACCAAGGTCTTTCTTACGGACACGCTTTCCTGATGCTGCAAATTTTGCAATTGCGCCAAGAGGAGTTGCTTTCGAAGCCTGACCACCAGTGTTTGAATAAACCTCGGTGTCGAGGACAAGGATGTTTACGTTCTTGCCCGATGCAATTACGTGATCAAGGCCACCGAAACCGATATCGTAAGATGCTCCGTCACCACCAATTATCCATTGAGAACGTTTCACCAAGTGGTTCTTCAAGTGGTCAAGACGCGCACACAAAGAGCATTTATCCTTGTTGGCCTCAATCATCGGAATCAACTTGTCGGCAGCAGCACGGCTTGCTTCTGGATCATCCTTACCTGCGAGCCATTCTGCACAAGCTTCTTTCATTTCTGCCGGTGCGTCAGACTCTGCCACTTCGGCCATAATGTTGCACAATCGCAACACCATCTTTTCATGAGCCAATGTCATACCAAGACCAAACTCACAGAAGTCCTCAAACAAAGAGTTCGCCCATGCTGGACCATGACCCTTATCGTTTGTGGTGTATGGAGTCGATGGCACAGAACCAGAGTAGATAGAGCTACATCCCGTTGCGTTGGCAACCATTTCGCGGTCACCGAACAATTGGCTTATAAGTTTAACGTATGGAGTTTCGCCACAGCCTGAGCATGCGCCAGAGAACTCAAACAAAGGAGTCGCAAACTGTGAATTCTTGACATTCGACTTGATGTCTACCAAGTGTTGCTTTGACGTCACATTGTTTACGCAATATTCCCAATTCTTATCTTCGTCAAGCTGAGTTTCAATATGCTTCATTTCAAGCGCCTTGACGCCCTTCTTGCCCGGACATACATCCACACAGTTTCCACAGCCAAGACAGTCGAGCACATCAACCTGCTGAACGAAGCGCATTCCTGTAAATGCCTTTCCAATAGCAGGAAGCGTTTTATCTTCTGTAAATGGAGATGCCGCCATCTCTTCCGCCGTCAACACAAACGGACGAATTGCTGCGTGAGGACAAACGTATGCACATTTGTTACACTGAATACAGTTTTCAGCGCTCCATTCTGGAACAAATGTTGCCACACCACGTTTCTCATAGCGGGCTGTACCCTGCTGCCATGTACCGTCTTCAATACCTTTGAATGTAGAAACTGGCAACAAATCGCCGTCTTGCGCATTGATTGGACGCACAACCTTGTTGATGAATTCAGGGTCATTGTTCTCTACCACAGCGTCGTCTTCCAAATCCGCCCATGCTGGATTGATTGCCAATGTCTGATATTCACCGCCACGGTCAACAGCGGCATAGTTCTTGTTTACCACATCCTCGCCCTTCTTGCCATATGACTTAACGATAAATTTCTTCATCTGTTCAACAGCCAAGTCTACTGGGATCACCTCTGTGATACGGAAGAATGCCGATTGGAGAATCGTGTTTGTGCGATTGCCAAGGCCGATTTCCTGTGCAATTTGCGTTGCGTTGATATAGTAAACTGTTATGTTGTTTTTCGCAAAATATTTTTTCACCTTATTTGGCAAGTGTTTTGCCAACTCTTCTCCGCTCCAAACAGTGTTAAGAAGGAATGTTCCGTTAGGACGCAAACCTCTTGTCACATCATACATATGAAGATATGCCTGAACGTGGCATGCCACGAAATTCGGTGTGTTGACCAAATATGTCGAACGGATTGGTGTGTCGCCGAAACGCAAGTGGGAGCAAGTGAAACCTCCCGACTTCTTAGAGTCGTAAGCAAAATATGCCTGGCAATATTTATTGGTGTTGTCACCGATAATCTTCACCGAGTTCTTGTTGGCACCTACAGTACCATCGGCTCCAAGTCCATAGAATTTTGCCTCAAATATGCCTTCTCCACCAAGAGCGATTTCTTCCTTCGGAGGAAGAGACGTAAATGTCACATCATCAACAATTCCAATTGTGAATTGATTCTTTGGTTCCGGAAGTGACAAGTTTTCAAACACAGAGAGGATTTGAGCTGGTGTTGTATCCTTGGAACCAAGTCCATAACGTCCGCCAACAATCAACGGAGCATTTTCCTTGCCATAGAAACAATCCTTAACATCAAGATATAAAGGCTCGCCGTTTGCTCCAGGCTCTTTTGTGCGGTCAAGCACAGCGATTCTTTTCGCAGTCTTAGGAACAGCAGCCAAGAAATGCTTTGCAGAGAACGGACGATACAAGTGCACTGAAACGATACCAACCTTTTCGCCCTTATTCATCAAATAGTCAATTGCTTCCTGAGCGGCCTGTGAAACAGAGCCCATTGCGATGATTACGCGTTCTGCATCTTCCGCACCATAATAATTGAACAAGCCATATTTGCGTCCGGTAATCTCGGAGATTTTGTTCATATACTCTTCAACAATTGCTGGAACGGCATCGTAATAGCTATTGCTTGCCTCTCTATGCTGGAAGAAATGGTCTGGGTTTTCAGCCATACCGCGAGCCACTGGCTTCTCTGGGTTCAACGCACGGGCACGGAACTCAGCCAACGCCTCTTGGTCAATAAGCGGCTCAAGGTCTTTTTCCTCGAGCATCTCAATTTTTTGAATTTCATGAGAAGTGCGGAAGCCGTCAAAGAAATTCATGAACGGAACACGCGCTTTAAGCGCAGACAAATGCGCCACGCCCGCCAAGTCCATAACCTCTTGGACTGAACCTTCGCAAAGCATTGCGAAACCAGTCTGACGCGCAGACATAACATCTTGATGGTCTCCAAAAATACACAATGCATGAGAAGCCAATGTACGAGCCGACACATGGAACACGCATGGAAGGTTCTCCCCGGCTATCTTGTACATATTCGGTATCATAAGGAGCAAGCCCTGTGATGCTGTGTAAGTAGTGGTAAGTGCACCTGCTTGCAACGAGCCATGAACTGCACCCGCAGCGCCGCCTTCAGATTGCATCTCTTCGACCAAAACAGTCTCTCCAAAAATGTTCTTACGGCCGGCAGCAGCCCACTCGTCAACATATTCAGCCATTGTAGACGATGGCGTGATAGGATAAATCGCAGCCACCTCTGAGAACATATAGCTAATATGTGCGGCAGCCTGATTACCATCACAGGTCAAGAATTTCTTTTCTTTACTCATATTTGTTAATCAGTTAATTGATAATTATACTCTATTGGTTATTGGCCTAAAACATAATACCTTATACCAAAGTAATTCGGAGAATGTCCATTCTTCGCTTTTTACGCTGCGAAATTACACAATAATCTTCTTTTATCAAAGCATTTATTCATATTTTAGATATGTTTCCCATTTTTTCATCGTCTAATGCAATGCGCACAGGCGGGCGGCAAAATTTTGCCGCCCGCCTGTGCGCATTGACTTGCATCTGATTTTATCAGAACCTATTCTCCTCCGATCTTTTTTTATTTATCGCCTTTGTAAGCAAGATGTTGAACGCTGTCCAAATAAAGATATCCAGCAGAAGAATGACATTGATGTCGATGACTTTAAGCAGAACAAGGTTCATCATGACAAAGAACATTGAGATTACAAGAATTGTTATCATCGCAACCTTGTGAGTCATCCCAAGCATGAGCAGCTTGTGATGTATATGGCTATTGTCTGCCTCAAACACATTTTTATGTCTGCGGAAACGATGGATCATCACCCGGACAACATCGAATGCCGGCACGAGCAACATCGAGAACGCCACGATAATGATGCCGCTAATTTTAGGCTGTTCATCGGGCAACGTCATCGAAAGTCGGATTGCCAAAACACTAAGTATCAACCCCACACACTGAGACCCCGTGTCGCCCATAAATATCTTACGCTGTTTTTGAGCGTCTCCAAAAACGTTGTAGTAAAAGAACGGGACAAGCGTGCCCATCAATGAGAATGCAAGCATTGCGAAGCCCCAATAACCCTCATAGCAGAACATTATTCCAAAGAAGAATGCAGACACGATGCTCAATCCCGACGCCAAGCCGTCGATTCCGTCTATTAGATTGATTGCATTGATTATAAACACTACGAGCAGCACCGAGAAAGGCACTCCAAACCAAGGACTAAGCCCTGCGAGTCCGAACAAGCCATGGAAATCATTAAGCCATATTCCAGACGCTACAATAAGCAACGCACACAATATTTGGATTACAAATTTGACACGATATCTCAATCCCACCAAATCATCCATAATTCCTTCAAAATACAACAAAATCAGACTGCATAAGCCAAAAGCCATCTGAAGAGTGGGAACAACAAAAACATTGGCATCTCCCGGCAAAACCAACGATGAGATTCCTGCCATAAGGCTCACGGATATCAATATCGACGGCACAAATGCCGCTCCGCCCAAACGAGGAACTACTCCTGTATGGACCTTTCTTTCGTCGGCAAAGTCGAACAACTTCTTTTTGAACGACACGACTAAGATTCGCGGTATAAACCAAAGAGTAAACACCACCCCAATCAATGCGCAAAGCACCACATTGATGATGTGCAAATTTCCTATAGCTTCTAATAATCCCATAAATTGTGTTTTCTGTTTTCAAAATTTCCACAAATTTACATTTAATTTATCTAATTCTAAGTACTTTTGCGAAAAAATTATATCAATGAAAGAAAGCATCATTCTAAACAATATTTCAAGCCGACTCGGAATCGAATCAATAAACGAGATTCAAAAAGCTATGGCTGAAAACTTTAGCACCAACAACATAATGTTGCTGTCACCTACTGGCTCAGGAAAGACCCTTGCGTTTATCATTCCCGTGCTCAAAAATTTGCGTCAACCAAACGGCAAAGTACAAGTTGTTGCAATATCCCCGTCACGAGAGCTTGCAATTCAAACATACAAAATCTTCCGTGAAATCGCATCTGACTACAAAGTGACATGTTGCTATGGCGGACATAATTTTGAAGATGAAAAAAAATCATTGTCTGTGGTTCCAGACATCATCGTAGCCACACCCGGAAGGATGCTCGACCACATAAAGCGTAAAAACATCGATGTCTATAATGTCCGCATTCTTGTCGTCGATGAGTTTGACAAGGCGCTTGAGTTGGGATTCCAAGACGAAATGGAACGTCTCGTCAGAAAAATGCCAAACGCTGCGCGCCATATATTCACATCTGCGACAAAGATGGACTCTCTTCCTCCTTTTATAAAGGCGGAGGGACTGAAAACGCTCGATTATCTCAAAGAATCAACATTGCCGCAAAGACTGGAAATATTCAATGTGAAGTCGGAAGAAAAGGACAAGCTCAAAACTCTGGACTCTCTGCTGTCTGGCATCGACAATGGACGCACCATTGTTTTTGTCAACTATCGCGATTCCGTTGACCGAGTATATTTCCACCTGAAAGAGCAAGGATTGCCTGTGGGATTGTACCACGGCGGATTGGAGCAGATTGACCGTGAAAAGGCTGTATCGATGCTCAACAACGGCACTTTCAAGATTTTGGTGACGACCGACCTTGGTGCACGTGGTCTGGACATCAGTGATATAAAAAATGTGATTCATTACCACATGCCTGTCACTGAAGAGGTGTTCACCCACAGAAACGGGCGTTCCGCCAGAGTCGATGCGTCTGGAAGCGTTTACGTCATAGTAGGACCAGGTGAAAAGGTTCCAAGTTTCATCAATTTCAGCGATACATTTAAACCTACAACCTCAGAATCCAACAAGTTCACAAAAACGGAGGAAACCCTTTTCTTTTCCGCAGGAAAAAAAGAAAAAATATCCAAGGGCGACATTCTCGGATTTTTAACAGCCAAAGGGGGTCTGGAGGCAAATGAAGTCGGACAAATTGACATTTCCGATCACTACTCCATCGTTGCTATCCCGGCAGGAAAAGCCTCAATGGTGTTAAAGCGCATCCAACAAGAGAAAATCAAGAACAAGAAGGTGAAAATCACCATTGCTCGTCAATAGTTTTCATTCTTCAAGATCGCCTTTACCATATCTTACAATTTGTATTTCGTCGGCAGTGCAGTCAACAATTGTCGACGGAATCAAGCCGCCGTCGCCTCCATCGACAATACAATCGACAGCTCCCCCATAAGCCTCTGCGATAAGCTCTGGATTGGTTGCGTAATCATCATCGTCATACGCTATTGTCGTTGACATAAGAGGATTCCCGAGACTTCGAGCCAATGACATAGCAATGTCGTTGGCGGGTATTCTCACGCCAACAGTTTTTCTTCCCTTAAATGCCTTCGGCAGCGAAGACAAAGACGGGAAAATAAACGTAAATGGCCCCGGGACATTACGTTTGAGCAGTTTAAACCCTGCATTGTCAAATTTTGCATACTCGGCAGCCATAGAGATACTGTCGCACACAATTGAAAGAAATTGCTTATCCGGGTTTATTCCCTTCAATTTGCATATTTTGTTTATGGCATTATTGTTCAAGGCATCGCAACCTATCGCATAAAGCGTGTCTGTCGGATAAATCACGATTCCGCCATCTTTTAAAATATCGACAACAGAATGCAGCGTTTTGTCGTCGACTGTAGAGCCGTATATTTTTATCGTTTTCATTCTTACTGGAAATATTCAATCTCAAAATTATTGCCACTGGCATACTTTTCCAACAAAGACACTGTCCATGCCACCGTTTCCTCCAACGGCATCTCCTCTCCGAATGCATTTATCTGCATTTGCAACTTACGGGTATCCAACGTCAGTTTTGTCCGCTCCTCATCACTTGTGGGCGACCCTATTCCACCGACAGCATCCCGATACAACGGCAATCCCGCCACATTCAGCAGCCCTCTGCCTATTCCCTCGAATTTTTCATTTTCCTCTCCGACACCCCACGTAATGGTGTCGCCGACTATTTTATCCGCATCAAAACCTCCGATAGCATAGCCGCTGCCAATCGAAACCAAATTTATCAAATCGACGAGAGTGTTTATCCGATAGACATCCATACCCTTGACAATTCTTCTGCACAAAGCCTCGCTCGACACTCTGTAACGGTTGGGATCCTTTCCGAAATGTTTATACAGGCTTCGCGTGGCAGCAATTGCCGGACGCTTATTTATCCACGCCATTTCATAACTGTCGCGTATTCTGTCTTCCATCTGCCGTATCTCCGTCCAAAGCATCTCGTCAGTTTCCGAATTCACGACATCCGCCCGGAGCAGTGCAATCCTCGTATTGGGACACACATTCTTTATTTCTTGACCGATTATAACCTTCATTGTTCTGCCATTTGTTTAAAGCACGAGCAAAGGTATGCAAAATACAATGATTTTATCTACCTTTGCAACAAAAAAATAAGAATAATGAAAATTGGCATCATAGTAGCAATGGGAAAGGAGTTGAATCTGCTCCTTAACCAAATTGAGAACAAACGCACAGAAACAACCGACGGCTATATGTTTCACTGCGGCAACATCGGCAAACATGAGATTTTTGCAATGCAATGTGGCATTGGAAAAGTCAATGCGGCAATCGGGACCTATGCAATGATTGGCAACTACAGTCCAGAATTGATAATAAACACCGGAGTGGCTGGCGGAGCAGACAAAAGTGTCGCGCAGATGGACATAGTTGTGTGTGAGAAGATTGCGCACCATGACATATGGTGCGGTCCTGGCACACAGTATGGAGAAGCAGCAGGATGCCCACTGTTTTTCCATTCCGACGACGCAATAATCAAGCAACTGCGCACATCTGTCAAAAGCGCGTTGAAATACGGACTAATCTGCTCTGGCGACAAATTCATTTCAAAGGCAGAAGAAATATCCGAAATCAAAAGCCATTTTCCTGACGCAATAGCCGTAGATATGGAATCTGCTTCAATTGCCCAAGTGTGCTACATGAAAAACGTCCCGGTTCTTGTTGTTCGCGTAATCAGCGACACTCCAGGATGCGACAACGACAATGCCAAGCAATACGACAACTTTTGGGAAACAGCTCCCGAACACACATTCAAGGTGCTTACAGAAGTGTTGAATACAATATAAGTTTAGTAATGGAAAAAATAGCAAGTTTTACAATAAACCACTTGACTCTCAATCGGGGTATATACGTCTCCCGTAAGGACTCAACTGAACATGGTGATATAATCACCACTTTCGACGTACGTATGAAAGAGCCAAATCGGGAACCAGCTGTAAGCCAGTCGGCTCTGCACACAATAGAGCATCTCGCCGCAACTTTTCTTCGCAATCACAAGCAGTGGAAAGACAAAATCGTGTATTGGGGACCTATGGGCTGCTGCACTGGCAACTACCTTATTGTGAAAGGCGACCTTGCTTCATCCGACATTCTCCCATTGATGGTTGAGACTTTTGAATTTATCCGCGATTTCGACGGCATCATTCCCGGAGCCACACCTCGCGACTGCGGTAACTACCTGCTCAACAATCTCCCAATGGCAAAATGGGAAGCAAAGAAATATCTTGACGAGACACTATATGTGGCAACCGATGACAATCTTAATTATCCAGACTAAGACTGTTCAACTGTAGCGTCTGTGGTCAACAGCCACATGCCGGCATCATATTTGAATTCCAGAAGTCCCATTGAGCAAAGGAATATCACGATATTCTCTGCCATCTTCTTTGACAAATGGCACGACAACATTATATTCTCAAGAGTGACTGAAACTTTTTCCGAAACAAAGTTCAGCACTCTTGATTCTGTTTCTGAATACGCGAACAAGACTCCCTCTCCTTTCTTTGCTTTCCAAACCCTTGTCAACAATTTTGGCGCCACAATATTTTCATCAGCAATGCGATAATAAGACTGCCACGTGTGGTTGTCATCCTGCGCCATTACCGGACGGCTGTCTGCCGGCTGAATTTCCACAAGCAAAACATATTTGCCGTCAGCGCAGTAAAGACGTTGGCTCACCGTCTGAGCCGGCTTGCAGTACATTTCAGCTGCTTGCTCTATCATATAGAATTCCTCCTCGGAGCGAATACCTGCAATATTGCCATTGTCCTTCACTCCCACAAGCAAGCGTCCACCAGAATGATTGGCAAATGCCGAAATGCTTCTCGCTATTTTTCTGGAGTCAGAAATGGAAAATTTAAAATCCTGCATCTCATGCTCGCCCTCTTCAATTAATTCCAATATATATTCTTTATCGTGTATCGCCCTGAAATTCTTAATTTCCATCCTTTTTTCTTTTTTCATACAACTGATATGAATTCACAATATTGTGCCACACACTGTAAAAGCCTCCCGCAATAGATGTTATCGGAGTGAAAAATGTGAATCCCATCCATATTGCAAAAACCGTATTCTTCTGTCCCAAAGCCTGCCCGGCTGTTATAGAATCATTGTATTTCCGCCCGATTTTCTTTCCGAAATAGAACTGCAATGCACAGCATACCAATGATATCAACGCCACACCTATTTGATAAACGATTGGCATTTCCGCATGGATAATGGTCCGTGTCGTCACCGAGATAGCAAGTGCAAGCGCAACCGACCAAATATAAAACGACAGATTAAAATAATTTGACAGCCAATGATGCAACGACGGCAACAGGTACCTAACCAGCAATGCGCATACAAACGGAAGCAGCAACAACGGAAACACTTTTCCGACAATGAGTGCGACAGACATCAAAAATGACTGTCCCGCTTGCGGATGCACCATGGGCACAAACAGTGGCACGACAATCGCCGTAAATAAATTAATCAAGATTGTATATGTCGTCACATCCTCCGCACTTCCGCCAAGTTTTTTTGTAATGACCGCCGACGCAGTCGCCGTGGGGCATATCATGCATATCATTGCCGCCTCGAATAACACTCTATAATTTGCAGTCGCCGACATTAGCGAGGCAATCACCGACAATAACGAGAACGTTCCTATCTGTATCAACAAAAGCCATATATGCCATTTCCTCGGGCGCATGCAATGCGGATCAACTTTGCAGAACGAAAGGAAAAGCATTGAGAATATCAGTACTGGCTGAACAAGGTTGACTGCCTTGACAACCGACTCTTTATGTGCAGCCATAAACGGAAGATTGGCCGCAACAAAATAAGAAGCCACTCCCGAAAGCATCGAGAGTGGCAATATCCAGTTTTTAATGAAACCCGCTATTTTCATCGATGTATCCTTTGAGTGTGCAAAGGTACGTCTTTTCAACCTATTTTTCAAGCAACGGCTTCAACACTGGGATCAACTTGTCTGCATATCTGCGGAAACCTATATCTGTAAAATGGATTCCGTCAACGGTTCCCTCATTGTCGTCGCCTGTCAGGCCTTCACATGTGACATAATATATATTCTTGTATCCGTCAGCTACAAGCTTTTCATAATTTTTACGATATGCGGCATTCTTTTTGGGAAGATAACTTTTGAAAAAGCTGTCATACTTGGCATATGTATACATCGGACCTTCAACCATAACAATCGGCACGTTCGGACGAAGCTCCCTAAGCGTCTTGACGAAATCATAAGTCAATGTGTCGCACATCATCTCCGTGCAGTTCGGCACAGGATCAAGCACATACACGTCAGCATCTTTTATTCTCGCCATTGCTCTTGCAATGCACTGGTCCATTTTACCTTCTCCGCTGAATCCCAAATTAACAACCTCGCAATTGAGATCACGTTGAATCATATTGGTTGCAACCATACCGGTTCTTGTCGAACAACCTCCTTGAAGGATACTTGTTCCATACATGACTATTTTCTTTGATTTTCTTGGGCTGTCCACTTTTGGCTTCTCAATTTTTGCCAGACTGTCCACTGCAATATCCATCTTTGTCACACCATCATACAAAGGCAGGTAAATCAAGAATTCATGTGCCTTGCCATCCAGATTCTCGACAAAAACTTTCTCACATTCTTTTTTATCATTGGCAATCGGCCGGTTGGTATTGACATATTCCCAACGTCCGTCATCGGTAAGAATATACAAATCTGTTCCCTTCAAACCGGTGTCAGCCATATGGAACATATGGGTATCCCATAACAATGTATATCGGACCCCTACCCGTGTTGAGTTTGTTGAGAACCGGATACCAAGTCCACTGCTGCATTGCTGTCGGTTCCAAAGATCTGCACGCACACTGTCCTGCAAATATTTCGGCAATCTTGTATAAGGCGTTTCCGTATCATCAAAGCCTTTGTTTATCATTCTAAAATCCAACGCATCCACATATTTTAGCGGAGCTTTTTTTTCTTCTGCCGTTGCGACCATTGCCGTTTGGGTCACAACAATCACTGCAAAAATGATCTGCAATAATCTTTTCATCATTTTATTTATTGTTTTAAGTTAGGAAAATGCAATCTATAAATAGCCAAGGCAATCACAACTTTTATTGGGTCCTCCAAGTTTTCCGTTCCCAACTGCAACTTACCATCTTGGAACAACCGGACTATCCGGCTATAATCTTCACGATCAATAAATCGTTGATATTTATCCGAATCTATCTTTTTGAGCTGAATACCCTTGGCAATTTGACCGGCAATCGTAGCTGGCTTTACCCCCTTTATTGCCGCCATGGTTTTTATATCATATTTTTTATCAACCAAATAATACGTCAAGTCATCAGAAAAGCCAGTAATCATTGCGTTCATACCCAATTCTTTTCTGACAGTTCCAATCAATTGGCGTCCATAATTGACAAGTTTCACTTCTCCGATTCCTGAGATTCTCTGCAGTCCTTTCAAATCTATCGGTTTCTGACGTGCAATTTCCGTCAATGTCTTGTCTGTGAATACTATATACGGAGGCACGTTTTCCGCCTGTGCGATTTTCGCTCGATATGACTTCAGTGCATAAATAATTCTCTCTTCCACGGTCTGTGGCACCAATTGCCTCTTGGGTTGCCGCACAGCAGCACGGCTCTTTGCCTGCCGCGGCTCAAATGTCACTTGCGACATCTGAACTCGGCATTTTCCTTTAAGCACATCCCATCCATATTGGGATATTTTCAAATGATTATGCTCTGAGTATGCGATTTCCACCAAGCCTAATTGGAGCATCTGCAACAAATATCTGCTCCAAACGCCATTGCTCAGATTCGCTCCCACACCAAAGGTTTTCAATTTCTCATACCCCTTTTCCACGACCGATGCACGGCGCATCCCCCTAAGCACATCAATAACCATAGCCTGCCCCTCAGACTCATTCATCCGCGCTATTGCGCTAAGAGCCATCTGAGCCAATTCTGTACCGTCAATTCGCAAAGGTGGATTCTTGCACACGTCGCAATTGTGACAGTCATGGTCAAACCGCTCATTGAAATAGCTCAACAGGATTCTCCTTCGGCACACTTTCGCTTCTGCAAACTCTTGCATGCGCTGCAGTTTCTCCTTGTTTATTCCCACCTGACCAGAATCCTCCACAAAATGCGTGAGCATTGCCACATCGCCATAAGAATAAAACATCAAAGCATCCGCAGGCAATCCATCCCTTCCTGCCCTGCCTATCTCTTGATAATAGCACTCAAGATTTTTAGGCATATTGTAGTGAATCACCCACCGGATATTGCTTTTGTCAATCCCCATGCCAAATGCTATCGTGGCGCATATTATTTCCGTTTCATCGTTGAGAAAACGCTGCTGTACTGCCTGTCTAATATCATTCGACAATCCGGCATGATAACATTCTGCATTGTAACCTTCCCGTTTCAAAGCATCTGCCACTTTCTCTGTCGATGCCCGGCTTAAGCAATAAATTATGCCACTCTGATCTTTGTGGTCATCCAAGAAGTCAAATATTGCATCTTCTTTCTGTCGGTCATTGTAGTTTGACACAACAGTCATTGATATATTGGGACGGTCGAACGACGATATAAACATTTTTGCATCCGTCATTCCCAATTGTTTTACAATATCCTCCCGGGTTAATTTATCGGCAGTGGCAGTCAATGCCATAAACGGAACATCTTTGAATTTAGATTTCAGCACAGCCAACTTGGTATACTCCGGGCGGAAATCATGCCCCCACTGTGAAATGCAATGGGCCTCATCGACAGCGATTAAACTTATTTTCATGTGCTCCGTCCAGCGTTCCACCTCCGACAGCAATCTCTCAGGTGAGATATACAACAATTTTATCTTGCCTGAGAACACCTTTTCCATTACATCCCGATTGGTCGACTCCGTCTGCATGCTGTTGACGGCAGCGGCAGGGATACCATTGCCTCTAAGCATATCCACTTGATCTTTCATCAATGCAAGCAATGGAGAAACCACGATGGCACAACCTTCCTTAAGCAAGGCTGGCATCTGGTAACAGATCGACTTCCCTCCGCCAGTCGGCATCAGAACGAGGCAGTCGCGGTTTTGCATCACGTGCTCGATAACCTCATATTGGGTATCTCGATAACTGTCGTAACCATAGAACCGCTTCAACAACTCGAGCGCAGAATGTCGCAAATTAATATCAGTATGCATTCTTTTCCCCCTGTACTGCATTGAGAACTGTCCTGACCATTATTTTTATATCCAGCCAAAAAGTCCAATTCTCAATATACTTCACATCGTATTCCACACGCTTCTCCATCTGCCACAGTTTCTCAGTTTGCCCTCTGAAACCGCTCACCTGTGCCAAACCTGTTATACCGGGCTTTATCGTGTGTCGTACCATATATCTATTTATCAACTTTCGATACTCATCGGTCTGCTTCACCATATGCGGTCTTGGACCAACCACCGACATATTTCCATAAAGAACGTTCAAAAATTGCGGCAACTCGTCCAAGCTTGTCTTCCGAAGAAAATCACCGACTTTCGTTTTCCTGGGGTCGTCCTTGGTCGCCTGTCTTGTGTCGGCGTCTGCATTAACCTTCATGGTACGGAATTTCAAGCACACAAACTCCCGTCCTCGATAACCCGTTCTTTTCTGCTTAAACAGAATCGGACCTTTGGATGAAAGCTTTATCGCAATAATGATTGGTATCAAAATAGTTGCAGAAACAATTACTATCGCAATTAAAGAAACAACGATGTCAAACAACCGCTTTATCAAACGATTGTGCAAGTGCTGCAACGGACTGACTCTATATATGAGTAACGGGATGTTTCCAAACGATGTCAGATTGAATGTTATAGTCATAAAGCCACTAATCATCGGCACATAATAAAATGAGACATCGTTGTTGTCGGCTATTTTAATCAAATCACCGACATTTTCCTCTTCCGATGGAAGAGCACAATACATCTCATCCACACTATGGTTACTTATAAACGAGGCAATATCCACCAATTTTCCCGTAATCTTCACATCCTTATGCTTGGCGTTGTCGAATATTCCGACAATACGATACCCATATCCCAAATCGGATTGGATCTCTTGATACAGGCGTTGCGATGTGCCATTCCATCCCACAATGATTATCTGACGATAATTCAACCCTTTACGCCTAAAGAATTTCACAATCTTTCTTGATGTTATCCACCAAAGCGCAAGAGCGGCATAACAAACGGCAAAGAACTTAACATATACTGCAGGAGGAATATTATCATACCCTGAAATTGTAACCAATGATAAAAACGACAAGAAATGTATGATAAATACCTGGAACAGTATAATCATCAGCCTGTCCGCATACAGGATTCGTTTGTTGTGAATGTCAGGGAACAACAATATGGCAGGCGCATATGAGATATTCACAAATATCCATACCACCTTTTCGCTAAACTGACCGACGTCACCAATATTATGTATGGCATATAAATAGCCGACATTCAACAGAACAAAGTCAAACATCGTAGTGACAACACTCACCAAAAAACCATATCTGCCCTTAGTGCCTATTTTCCACATACGCTTATCACATAAAAGTCTATACCCCTCCACATCAGACGAGTATAGACTTATCTTACAGATTAAAGTTTTTCATCAATAAGCCCGATTTGCTCCTCAAGAGTTTCCAAATCCTTCTTAGCCCGGGCTATACGATTTTCCATTTCCTTGAGCACGGCGCCACCTGTTTTAGACGTGACATTGAAGAATCCGAGATTGTTTTCAAACGTTTTAACCTCATTTTTCTTCTGCTCATACAGACGCACCAACCGCTCGCGCTCTTTGAACAGCTTGTTTTTGTCGTTCGAAATTTCAGAAACATTCGACACAAAATTGTTCATCCGCATCTTCTTTCCATCCAAATCGAATTTGTCATAAGCGGCATTCAATGCTGTCTTATATTCGTTGTATATTTTATCGCGCTCTTTAAAAGGAACGTGCCCGATGCCTTTAAATTCGGCAGACATATCCTTCAGAAGATTTCGGATGTCAGACTTTGGCATAGCCTCGTCTATATTCTTGAGCTTTTCTACAAGAACTCGTTTCTTTTCCAAATTAGCACGCTCTTCCTGATGAACGTTCCTCACATTCTTATTCTTATTCTCAAAGAAATAATCACACGCTTCTATAAACTTTTTCCAAACGGCATCGCCAGATTTCTTAGGCACCGGACCTATTTTCTTCCACTCCTTCTGCAATTCAATCAAAGCATCGGCTGTCGTTTTCCAGTCTGTGCTGTCTTTCAACGATTCCGCCTTCTCACAAAGTTCATGTTTCTTTGCAAGGTTAACTGCAAATTCATCTTTTCTGTTCTTGAAAAATACGGCTTTTTGCGCAAAAAATTCATCACATGATTTTCTGAATCTCGCAAACAGTTCATTATTCACCTTCTTAGCGGCGTATCCCAACGTCTTCCATCGTTCCTGAAGCGCAATGATTTGCTTTGTCGCCTCATCCCATTGTTGGAAAGACGTCAATGTCGGTAATTCAATAGATTCTGCTTCCTGACAAATTGCAACCTTCGCCTCTTCATTCTCTTTTTCTTTAGCCTTCTTTTCTTCAAAGAAGGCTTGATGGCGCTTGTTGACCACCGTAGAAGCATCCTTAAACCTGCCCCAGATTGACTCTCGCAAATCCTTTACCACCGGTCCTACTTCTCTCCATTTCTCATGAAGCCGTTGGAGTTTGTTGAATGCGGATATGACGTCCTTCTCAGCAGCCAAAGCCTCTGCTTCCTCACATAACGCCTCTTTTGCCTCCAAATTCTTCTTAAAGTCATAATCACGGAGCTCCTTGTTCATCTTCCACAAATCATAGAAGTTCTCAGTAACAAGTTGATATGCTTTCCACAACTGTTTGTCGTCGGTTGGAGGGACATTGCCTACCTCTTTAAAATCCGACTGAAGCTGCTGAAATTTCTGATACTGCTTGTTGATATTGTCCGGATCGGCAACAATCGACTCTAATTCAGCAATTATCGCTTGTTTCTTAGACAAATTTTCTTGCAGCTGTGCTTCCAAAGCCTCCTGCTGTGCTGCTCGAATATCTTTATACTTCTGCAACAACACTTTCAATTGCTCCTCTTGTGCATCTGGCATTGGTGCAAAGGCAGCCAATTCGTTGCCTCTTTCAACGAAACTCTTCTTTTCTTCCTCAAGTTCCGCTTTTCTTATATTATAGAAATGATGTTTTATAGCTGTCACATCGTCTTTTATATCCACGTCTTGCTGATCCAGCAAGCCTGACAACGAAACGACCAATTCTTCTTTTGTCATTTTTGCATACTTAGACACCTGACGTTCTGCTGCATTTTCCGCAACATCATCATTTTTCTCAACGATAGGCTGACCTATCGGTTCCAAGGTCACGTCTTCTTTCTGGATTCCTTCAGAAACAGACTTTTCACACGATTCCATACAATTTCGAGTTTAGTTAACCCACCCTAACGAATGGCTATTATTTTTCATTGCTCAAATTTAGACTTTTTTTTCGCCACCACCAAAAAAAAATAACAAGAAAAGCTACTCATTACACGCCATTCAATGCACCCACCTACAAATTTCAAATTTTATTTTTGGTTTTTCAGAAAAATCATATATATTTGCAATCGATTCAATTTTGTTCTTATGCCAACTTTATTTAAACATATAAAGACCTGTCCTACTAAGATTTTTAATTTCTATGCAAATGGATTCAGGCAAATGACCGTTGGAAGGACTCTGTGGCTGATTATCCTTCTGAAGCTAATCATCATGTTTGCTATTCTAAAAATATTTTTATTTCCGGACTTCCTCGGAGGCAAATGTAAAACAGATGAAGACAAAGCCAATTACGTCCGGTCGGAATTATCAAACCGCAACTAACTTAAAAGTATTATATGGAAAACTTAATCAACGTAGTCGATTGGTCAAGAGCACAATTCGCTCTTACGGCCATCTACCATTGGCTTTTTGTGCCTTTGACCCTCGGTCTTGGCATTATCGTGGCCATTATGGAATCTATTTATTTACACACAAAGAGTGAGCGATGGCTTGCCACCACGAAATTCTGGATGCTGCTGTTCGGAATTAATTTTGCCATAGGTGTTGCAACCGGCATCATTCTCGAATTTGAATTCGGCACAAACTGGTCTAATTACAGCTGGTTTGTCGGCGACATTTTTGGCGCGCCTTTGGCCATTGAGGGGATTCTTGCTTTCTTTATGGAGTCTACATTCATCGCTGTCATGTTTTTTGGCTGGGGTAAGGTAAGCCCTAAATTTCACTTGACGGCAACCTGGCTCACCGCCATTGGCGCATGCATCTCCGCCCTGTGGATTCTTGCGGCAAACGCATGGATGCAGTGCCCTGTAGGAATGGAATTCAACCCGGAAACTATGCGCAACGAGATGGTTTCATTCTCTGCCATCGTGACATCGCCTATGGCTGTCTATAAATTCTTCCACACCGTAATGAGCGGATGGACTCTTGGCGGAATCTTTGTTGTGGGTGTCAGCTGCTGGATGCTTCTAAAAAGACGCAACATCGAGCATTGTCTGCGCAGCATAAAAGTTGGCGCATGGATTGGCACAATAGGCATCGTATTGACAATGGCTACAGGCGACGGCTCGGCTGTCACTGTGGCTGAACACCAGCCAATGAAATTAGCTGCAATGGAAGGCCTTTATGATGGAAATTCCGGACAAGATCTTGTTGCCATAGGTGTCTTGAATCCAGAAAAAAAGGTTGGTGACAATCTCGACCCCTACATCTTCGAGATCTCCCTGCCTAAAGGTTTGTCTATTCTTGCAAATCACGACAAGGATTCGTTTGTCCCTGGAATAAATGACATTATCGCAGGCCGCTCTTTCTCCACTGACGGCAAACCGGTAAACACAATCAGTTATTCAGAGAGAATGGAGCGTGGCAGAAAAGCGCAATCGGCATTGCGGCAATTTGGCGAGGCAAAACGTCAAGGAGACACCTTGGCAATGTCTCAATTAAGAATTGACATAAAAAAGCACTTCAACTTTCTTGGATATGCGTCTTTGCAATCTCCATCGGATGCCATCCCCAACATTCCGTTGACGTTCTATTCTTTTAGAGTGATGGTTGGCATCGGAAGCTTCCTACTTGTATTTCTTTTAACAACTTTGTTCTTGGCCTACAAGCGGCCTGAATTGGAGAAGTCAAAATGGAGCAAATGGTTCTACCGTCTTGCAATTATATCCATCCCTCTGACATATATTTGCAGCGTAAGCGGATGGGTTGTTGCAGAAGTGGGCAGACAACCCTGGATTATCCAGGACCTTATGTCAAACAGCATGGCGATATCTGACATAAGCGCAGGATATGTACAGACAACATTCTGCATCTTCGCTGTACTGTTCACGGCTCTGCTGATTGCCGACATCAGCATTATGGTAAAACAAATCCGCAAGAAATCTCTTGAAAATTTAAATTCCACTAAATAAAAAAAACAATGATTACATATTCTTTTCTTCAGCACTATTGGTGGATTTTAATATCCATTCTCGGAGCGGTTCTGGTCTTTATGCTGTTTGTGCAAGGCGGACAATCAATGCTTGCAACAACAAAAGACCGCAACCAACGCTCTCTGATGGTGAATTCCCTCGGACGTAAATGGGAATTGACTTTTACCTCTCTTGTTGTGTTCGGAGGAGCATTCTTTGCCTCTTTTCCATTGTTCTACTCCACAAGTTTCGGAGGTGCATATTGGTTGTGGATGCTTATTCTGTTCACATTTGTCGTACAGGCGGTTTCTTACAAGTATCGCAGTAAGGACGGCAACGTATACGGAACGAATGTTTACGACATTATGCTTACTATAAACGGTATAGTCGCACCCGTTCTGCTCGGAGTGGCGGTAGCCATGATGTTTTTCGGTGGAGAATTCACCATCGCCAAAAACAACATTCTCGGTCCACAAGCAGCCGCAATCTCACAATGGAGCGGACTACATGGACTCGAAGCCATTCTCAGTCTGAAAAACCTTTCTCTCGGTTTCACCGTTCTATTTTTGTCAAGAGTAATTGCATCCCTTTATTTCATCAACAACATAAACGACAACGATATGCGCCGCAAACAAAAGAAAGAGCTGCTCATAAACAGCGTTATTTTCGTCCCGTTGTTTTTAATCTTTATTTCAACACTTCTGACATCTCCAGGCGTGAAACTTCACGATGATGGGACCATGGTTTGGGAAGATTATAAATACGCAACCAACCTTATCGGAATGTGGTGGGTTTTGGCAACGCTTGTCATTGGCGTTGTGTCCGTTTTATTTGGCATCTTAAAGACCTTGCTAACGTCTGATTTCAACAAAGGCATTTGGTTCTCCGGCATAGGAACGGCATTGGTCGTTTTGGCGTTGTTTTGGACTGTAGGAAATAGCGGAACTGCATACTACCCGTCACTTATAGACGTCAACAATTCATTGACAATCCACAACAGTTCATCGAGCGAATTCACGTTAAAAGCCATGAGTATCGTATCTCTTCTCATTCCATTAGTAATCGCATATATCGTTTATGTTTGGAGGGCGCTTGACAAAGTGAAAATAACACGACACGAAATCGAGAACACGTCTAAAGACGAAAAATACTAAATTTTTCGTCTTTCATCAGAGCCGCAAACGGACAAACGTCTGATTGCGGCTCTGCTATTTGCTATATTTGCGCTTTCGTTGTAATTTTGCGGTATGAGCGATTTTTTCAAGACACTAAAAGAGCCTTCCGAGGGCATATATAAAGAGAAAATGAGCAAATTCCTTTCGTTTGCCCACCCTGTAAACACTGCCGAGGAAGCCAAAGACATAATCAAATCCTATCAGAAAAAATATTTCGATGCCCGCCATGTATGCTGGGCATATATGATTGGCACAAACCGCTCTGAATTTCTGTCAAACGACAATGGGGAGCCGTCGGGCACCGCAGGCAAGCCAATTCTTGGACAAATAAACTCCTTTGAACTGACAAATGTGGTTATTGTTGTTGTACGTTATTTTGGCGGGATCAAACTCGGCACATCCGGATTAATAGTGGCATATAGAGAAGCAGCGGCGGAGGCAATCCGCAATGGCGAGATTATTGAATGCCATGAGATGTCAGCAGTCGAATTCACATTCCCTTATTTATCGATGAACGATGTTATGAAAACGGCCAAAGGCAACGATGTGCAGATTTTAGAACAGATTTTCGACAATTGTTGCTCAATGAAGCTTGCCATCCGCTCCGACCTCGCCGAAGCGTTGTCAAAGAAATTGTCCGACATCGATGGCGTTTGCATTGTCGGGATTACAACCATGCAATAATATCCGTCAGCCTCGTCACTGTCAAGTCCGCCACATTTGTTTCAAGGACAACGTTTTTCCTATTAAAAAATATTGTATGCCACCCGGCATTGTTTGCACCGAGAATATCCGCATCATAGTTGTCGCCAATCATAACTGTCGTTTCCGGTGTTCCGCCGACCTGCTCGAGGGCATAATCAAAAAGACGGCGGTCGGGCTTGGTTACATCTATGTCGTCCGACAATATCAACTTGGTGATATATTTATCTATACCGCCCGACTTTAATTTGCGCGGCTGCAGATTGGCAAAGCCATTGCTCAACACATGCACTGGCCCTCTTTTTGTCAGATGCGCCAACAATTCCGGTGCGCCGTCAACCACCTGTTTCAACGTAACAATCGTTTCAAGATAGTCATGATCAAACTGCAACGGGTCATTGCACACAATTCCACACTGTTCAAACGAACGGCGGAATCGCTCTCGCTTAAGATATTCCTTCGTTATTTCCCCATGGTGGTAGCGCGTCCATAGCGACTCATTATTTGGCATATAACACGCGATAAAGTCATCATACGGACATTGATCCTGCAAACCATATTTCTCATACACAATCCTCATTGCCACTTTCGAGTTTGCAGAGAAATCCCATATCGTATCATCCAAATCGATAAATATGGTTCTTATTTTTCCAAAATAAGTTTTATCCATTCAATCTTTTTTAATGCATCAACGGGGATTACTCCACGCTATAATAATCGAGCGGTGGATTGAAGTAGCGCGACATCGTGTTCAGATCCTCTCGATAGCATGGCATTGCAAAGTCCACTCCATCAAAGTATTCATTGTTGCTTGCAACACGCATACTCTCCTCTGGGTTCGGCTGCAACGACAATCTTTTGACTCCATCTGTAATTGTCAATAACGAAGAATCCCACTCTATCTCTATCGTTTTCCCCTGTCCAAGTGTCAATGAAACCGCATCATATTCTTTCAATTCACAGCTCAAGTCCACCGACTTTTGACCAGACAGCGTCAATGACAGATATTGCTTGCCATCATAACGCTTGAACACGTATTCCAACCGTCCGCATCCTATAGCGACCGTTGTCTCAACATTATTCAATTCTGACGGTATACGCGGAGCGACAACCAACACTCCGTCCAATAGGTTCGGACGCACTCCAAGAAAATATTGGCTCCACACCCTCAATTGCTCCGAATTGCTCCAAGACTGCAGAAACGTTCCTGACCGGCGCGACCATATCTGACCTGGACGACACCATGCGTCGGCACACTCCGACAAACTTCCCACAGCACCGTCCTTCAATGCCTGCCGATTCATGTTTTCAAGCAATTTATATGCCTCGTCTTCCTGCCCAAACTCAATCATTCGCTGCATTGCCATTCCATTCAGCCAAAGCCAGACCGTGCCGTTATGATAAGCATCGTCTTTATGGTAGCGATGCCACTGCTCATGGTAGGGATGAAACTGATTGTCCATTTGATCAAGAGACGACACTCCCCATGGATATGTCAATCTGCTCCAAATTTTCCGTATATCCTCCCGCTTGACAGAGTCTGAGTCTATCAAGCTGTATGCAAACATCGTATTGGGTCGCAACTGCCTGTCCGCAGTGCCGTCGGCATTCAAATGGTCTACAAGCTGTCCGTCCACAACAAAGTCTTTCTGGAAATTACCTTTCAATTTTTCCGCAGCCTTTCTCCATCGGTCCGCATCGGATTTCTTGCCCAGGCAATCTGCAATCTTTGCTGCAGACTCCAACTGGCAGAACCACAAAGCCTGTATGTCAACCGCTCGGTTGCCGCGTGGAGAACACGGATATTTTCCCTGACGTTTTGCGTCCATCCATGTGTCGGCATCCGCATGCGTAAGATAGCCACGATCGTCAACATACAAATCCAACGCTGCGTCGGTTGCCACTTTCACATTATTATATATCGACTTCAAGAATGCAACGTCTCCTGTATACGTCAAATAATCAAGCACCTGCATAACAAAACGCGGCGTGCCGTCGGTTGTATTATACAGAATGCCCTCCAAATTCAATCGGTTGGGTACACGACCATAAGTCGGTGATTTTTTATCTAAATCTTGATATTTCGCAAATGACAACAAAATATTTTTCGCCACATCAAATTGTCCTGGACACAGCACTGTTCCAGGCATCGCAATAAACATATCACGACCCCAAAAGTCGGTAAACCAAGGAAATCCTGCATATATTCCCCATCCGCCATGCTGCCGTGTGACCAATTCATCCGCAGTGAGCATCATCCATGCCATTGACTTGTCTAAATCGTCATTGTTTGTCATCAGAGAATTGCTGTTTACCAATTTCTGCATCCGGTCCTTGCGGTCAAGAATCCAATCATTCCATTGCTTTTGCGCATCGCTCAGCAATCGTGCGCTTTCCGCATCTTCTCCGAATGCCAATACAAAACCTCCAGAGTTTGCTCCGGCTTCAATCAACGGCCCGTTGACAATTACAGGAGACCCGTCTTGCGCTCCGATTCTCACCAACTTGTTTTTATGAAGAGACGGTTGGCAAACCGCCGTAGCTCCACTCTGCTCAGGTAGAGAAATGAGGTTGTCACCTTCAAGTGCAATTCCTATTTTTTTTGCATTTGGAGCCACAACATCAACGACAATTACCTTCTTGCCATCAACAAGATACATCGTTTCTGTGGCATCCTTATATTTCCTCACAATTTTATACGGATACACGTCCGTTTCCGCACACGTTTTGTTGAGAGTATTGCCGTCCAACGACAGTTGATAATCAGCCAGCACACGTTTCGCCGCCACATTCCAACCGGCATTTCCGTCCTGCCAATTGTCGACACCAGTCATTCCATAAAAGAATCCGGTGCTCTTGTCGCTATATGAATACTCCCTTTGCCCGTCAACGGCAACACAAAGTTCATCAAGACGTACTGCTGAATGTGCCACAACAGCAGATGCACACACCAGAAACGCTAAAATCCGATTTTTGTATCTTCTTATTGTCATTTCTCCAAGTTTTGTCCAAAATTAATCAAACCTTTTCAATCTTCAAACGTCTAATTGGTACTATTTAATTATTCTGCTATGAAAAAATATAATTTTAAGATTTATTTCTTTTTGCTTTTATCGATTGTTTTTGTAGGAGCCAATCCCGCTTATGCACAAAAATCAAGCGATAAAACAATAAAGATTCTTGCCATAGGCAACAGTTTCTCACAAGATGCAATCGAGCAATATCTTTGGAATATAGCCCAAGCTGACAGCATCGATATCGTTGTAGGAAACCTGTATTTTGGCGGATGTTCTCTCGAACAACATTGGAAATTTCTGACAGAAAACGACAGCGTTTACAATTATCGCAAAATTGTCAATGGCATAAAGACTGACACGCCACACTACTCTCTTACCCAAGCTCTTGCTGATGAACATTGGGATTATGTGTCATTTCAGCAGGCAAGCCATTTCTCCGGAATGCCTCTCACATATGCGCCTTTTCTTGATGAACTTATGAAATATGTGCGGCAAAACGTAAATGACTCAACTAAATTAATGTTCCACAGCACGTGGGCATACTCTCAAGACTCCAAACACCCCGGTTTTGCAAATTACAGCTGTTCCCAAAATGTAATGTTTGACGAGATTATAGGCACAACTGAAATGGTGATGGACGCTTACCATTTCGACATACTCATTCCGTGCGGCACTGCCATACAAAATGCCCGTACATCGACAATCGGAGACTCAATGACTCGCGATGGATACCACCTAAATTATGTATACGGAAGATATACAGCTGCCTGCACTTGGTTTGAATCCATTTTTCAACGCCCAGTCGCCGGCAATCCCTATTCTCCGGAAGGCATAACACCCGCACAAAAAAAGATTGCACAAGAATCCGCCCACGCTGCAATCTTGTCCCCGTTTTCAGTCACCCAAATCTCCGAATGATTTATTGCGAATGTCTTCAATTACAAGTCCCGCCAATGTGAATCCAAAAATTGCTGTTATGTGAGCAACCGTTCCATTGGTGTGGACTTTTGACGCATGCCAATCCGCATCATTCCCCGATGTATTCTTCTTGCACACACACTCTTCCGTTCCGCAATCGCCACATGTCCCGACATTCTGCAACAGCTCCTCGCTGTAGACACATTTGAATTTCTTTGAAGGAAACAATTTAGACTTCTTGAACTTACGCCGCAATGCAGCGCCAAGCGGACATCCACGCACTTTCCAAAACTCTGCCACAGATATTTTCGCTGGATCCATCTTCAAAGCCGCCCCCATCGAGGAGAACAAAACGGCGCCACTGCTGCATGCTCGCCTAATCAACGATGCTTTGTTGTCAAGACTGTCAATTGCATCAATCACATAATCATACGTTTCCAAGTGAAACGACTCTGCCGTCAGCTCTGAATAGACTTCACATCGTGCGTCAATGTCGGCCAATGGATTTATCTCCAGCAATCGTTGCTTCAGCACATCCACCTTTGGCTTGCCTACGGTTTTTGTCGTTGCCATCAATTGACGGTTGATGTTGGTTATGCATACAGCATCTGAGTCGACAATAGTTATTTTGCGAATTCCCGACCGCACAAGGCTTTCCACACACCAGCTGCCAACGCCCCCGACACCAAAAACTATAACACTCGCATTCTCTATTGCATCCATCACGGTTTTGCCAACAAGCAATTCAGTCCGCTTAAATATTCCTTGTTCTATCATATCTGCTATTTTGTACAAAATTACATAAATCCGCGATTACAAACAAAAGGCGGGCGGGCAAATGCCCGTCCGCCTAAATATCGAACTTTCTAAATATTAGTTCTGGAGTTTGAATGTAACTGGCAATGTATACCACACATTCACAGGTTGACCGTTCTGCTTACCCGGAATAAATTTCGGGAGCTTCTTGCAGACACGGATTGCCTCGTTGTCGAGGTCACGGTCCACACTACGTACAACCTTTACATTACCGATTGAACCATCCTTTGTAACGACGAATTGAACAACAACTCTACCTTGTACGTTGTTCTCAATTGCCATTGCCGGATAATTGAGGTTGTTGCTGATAAACTTATAAAGTTCAGCGTCGCCACCAGGGAATTTAGGCATCTGCTCTACGTGAGTGAACACCTCTTCCTTTTTCTTCTCTTCTCTTGGTTTCTCTTGAACGACCTCTTCCTTGTGCTCCTTAATCAGGTTAATGTCATCGGAACCAGCCTGAGTAAACGTAGACATCACTGAGTTGTCTTTCTGGATATCCTCGTTCGCTTTAATCTCATTGTCTTCCTTTGGCGTATCCGTAAGGAGAAGTTCGGTCATCAGCTGAGTTGCCAATTGAGGAGCTTCTGGTTTAACCTCTTCAATCTCAATTTGTTCAACTTCCTCTTCCTTCTCTTCTTCTTTTTCAGCCTCCATTTGAGCAAGTTTTTGTTGTTGCTCAAGTTTTGCCTTTGCCTCTTCTTCAGCTTTCTGAGTCTTGTAAGCCTCATACTTCATATATCCGAAAATAAGCAAGCAAACAGCTACGAGACCAATAAGAACGTAGAAGAACGCTTTATTATGACGGCTTTCTGAACCTTGGCGCAGTTTATACGCACCGAAATCCTTGTTTTTACCCTCAAAAATAAGATCGCGCCATTCTTTTGATGAAAGATCTACATCTTTTGCCATATTTCTTTGTATTTTAAGATTCAACAATTAATTCTGACCTATTCATCATTTTTTTGTCAAATGATCTGGATGCTTTGCATAGAAATCATTCAACAAGATAGAGTCGTTCTTATTCAGCTTATTGATTTGGAAGGTGTTGAAACCATTGATCTGCATCTCGTCAAGAGCGCTTACCAAGTTGACAAAAGAAGCATTGTCAGTAGCTTTGATTACAACAACAGGCTTGTTGTCACGCTTGCGGTTGATAATCTCTTTCTGCTTTTCTTTGTATTGCTGCTCTGACATATTGCCTTTTCCACCGTTGTATTGAGTTTCCAACTCCTTAATATCCTTCAAAACATCTTTGTTGATTTTCTCAAGGATGCCACGGATATTGTCTACAACACCAGCGTTGACATTTGTCGACCTATACTTAGCCGGCTCTTCAAGAGGAGTAAGAATTGCTCCGCTTTCATCAACGCCTTTACCTTTATAGTAATAAACGTAGTTGGCAACAATCTTACCCGGTTGAACCTCTCCGTTAGGGAGGGTTTCCGCTTTCTCACGCTTGCTGTCGACAATGATTGTGAAGGCATTGTCGGCTTTAGCCTGAGTCATCTGATCTTTATTGGTGACCTTCTCATTTGAAGGAAGCATGATGTTCAAAGTCTGAGACTTGAGCATCGTAGTACAAAGCATAAAGAACGTGATCAAGAGCATGTTCATGTCGACCATCGGTGTGAAGTCAACGTGAATTTGCATCTTTTTCTGGGCGCCCTTTTTCTGCTTTCCGCCACTACTTTGTTCAATCTGTGCCATATGCTTAATTCTCCTTTTGTTTTAATGAGGTCATCAATGAGAACTTATTCATACTCAAAGTCTGCAAGTTATCCATTACAACGTGCACTACAGAGAACGGTGTGGCCTCGTCAGCCTTGACAGAAATAACCTTTCCTTGTTTTACCAAGTCATAGACTGTTCCTTCTTTGTCTACCGTTCCGTCTGGTTTCTCAACTTCTGCTGGAAGTTCTGCAGCAACATCGCGATATGCAAGCATCCAAATCTGGAATTCATTAGGATTGTTTTCAAATGTGTGACGACCGTCGATTTGAATAGATCCGATAAATTCTGGCTTGTCTGGATTCATTGCAAGATCCTGATCTGCTGAAGGCATGCTCAACAATTGTGGCAGTTTTTTGAACGGACAGCCAAACATATTGAGTTTGCCAAATGAAGCAACCTGCTCCGAAGTCAAATTAATTGGCTCATTCGGGTGCAATTTGTTGTATTTGGACACCGCACGGTTCAATACTTTCATTCGTACTGTGTCGCTCGACATACTCTTTGATCCCGTGATTGAGATAAACACATTCTCTTTCTGGTCAACCAGCACCGTTACCAAGTTGTTGGCCGGTACAGCCTGCTCAGAGATTGAGGACGGCGTTTTTACAACCACTGGTTCTTTCTGCAAAAAGGTCGATGTCAACATGAAGAATGTAAGCAAAAGTACGGTCACGTCACTCATCGCCGTCATGTCGATGAGCGTGCTCTTCCTTTTGATTTTTACTCTTCCCATATTTACTTATTTTACCTTATTTACAGATTAGTGAGTAGCAGCAAACGTTTGTACAATAGAGAAACCGATCTCGTCGATTGCGTACGTAAGGTTGTCGATTTTGTTTGTGAAGAAGTTGTAAGAAATTACAGCGCATGCACCAGTTGCGATACCGAATGCAGTGTTGACAAGTGCCTCAGAAATACCGATAGACAACTCCATTGAGTCAACGCTACCACCACCGGCACCAAGAGCCTGGAATGACTTGATCATACCGAGCACGGTTCCGAGAAGTCCGACAAGTGTACCAAGAGTAGTCATTGTCGCAACGATAGGAAGGTTCTGCTGCAATGAAGGCATCTCCAATGCTGTAGCCTCTTCAACTGCCTGCTGCAATGAAGTCAACTTCTGCTCTTTTGTAAGAGTTTCGTTTTTGTCCATCTCGTCATATTTTGTCAACGCTGCAGCAACAACGGCAGCAACGCTACCTTTTTGCTTTTTGCAGAGCTCCTGAGCTTTCTTGATGTCGCCCTTCTGAAGGCTTGCCTTCACATTCTCCACAAACTTAGAGATGCTGCCAGTACCTTTCGCGCTGCTCAAAGCGATAGCGCGCTCTACTGAGAGAACGATTACTGTCAAGAACAATGTCTGAAGAACAGGCACGATAACACCACCCATGAACACTGTACCGATAAGGTCTGTCGGCTTCCAGTGACCTTCTGGGTTGTCAAGGAAAGCAACTGACGAACCTGTCAATGTAGTGTCGAAGTGTGACGGGTTACCAAACAAGAACAAGAACAAGCAAACAGCCACTACTGCACAGCAGACAATGACCAAGAACGCATTTTTAATACCACGTACTTTGTGTTCACCTTGAGTTTTTGCACTCTTAGCTGCCACAGGTTTTTGTGGAGTGTTAGGCTTTTGAGCTTCCATAATTAAATTTTGTTGTTTTTTGATTAATTAGTTAATAATATTTAGGTAATGATTATTTTTTTCCTTTCATATCACCCCTATTTTATTGGCAAAAATACCACAATATTTTCATTTCACCAAAGCAGTAGGTATATTTTTAGTGTTGAAAGCATCTTTTTTATAATCTAAACGATTATTTAACCCATTTCGTATTTTCATCGCCACAAAAAGTTCGCCATACGCTTTTTTTTAGTAATTTTGGGGTCTAAAAACAACCAACGCAATGCCAAAACTAATTAAGATAAAAAAAGGTCTTAACCTTAGAATGATTGGCGAAGCTACTGGGCAAGATCCCATACCGTCAATTCCATCGAGAGATTTCGCCATCATACCTGACGACTTCTGCGGTCTCTCCCCGAAACTCTTAAAAAAGGAAGGTGACCATGTCACGGCCGGAGAGGCAGTTTTCCACGACAAAAACAATCCTGAAATTCTTGTCGTCTCGCCAGTCAGCGGCATAGTCTCAAGCATCGTCAGAGGTGCAAGGCGCAAAATCGAAGCACTGAAAATCGAAGCCGACAGCCAACAAGACCACGTCAAATTTGATGCCGAGAAGCTTGCCGACATTAAAGCCTCTCTGTTGGAATCTGGCTTATGGGCTTTCTTCAGACAGCGCCCATACGGAATTGTCCCGTCGCCAGAAGCTACTCCGCGCGACATTTTCATATCAACTTTCGACTCTTCACCTCTTGCTCCTTCGCACACCTTATTAATAGACAACAACGAGGAGTGTTTTAAAAAGGGTGTGGAAGTTCTGTCCAAACTCACCGCCGGAACCGTGTATATCGGATGCCGCAAAGAGAATTTAATCGAGACCGACTTTTCAGAATCGTTTATCCTCAGCGGGCCGCATCCTGCCGGCAACGCCGGGACACAAATAGCGAGCATTAGCCCTGTAAACAAAGGCGATGTCGTATGGACAATCGAGCCTGAAACCGTGGTGAAAATCGGAAAACTCTTCACCGATGGATATGTTGATTGGTCGTGTGTCGTAGCCATCACCGGCGAGGCTGTAAAAAAGCCGGCAATCGTGCGAGCAACCGAGGGAATTTGCATTTCCGACCTGCTCAAAGACAATGTGAACGTCGACAAATCGCCAAGAATCATCTCCGGCAACGTCCTTACAGGAACGAACGTAGGGCCTGGCGGGTATCTAAGATTCCCGTTCCGACAGGTTGCTGTAATTCCCGAAATCATAAACGACTGCGAAATGCTTGGATGGGCTTCGTTGAGTCCGAAGAAATACAGTGCAAGCCGCACTTTCTTCTCGTGGCTGGCCCCGAAGACTCGGAAATACCACTTTGATGCAAAAATCAACGGTGGAGAACGTGCCATAATCATGGCTGGAGAATATGACAAGGTATTTCCGATGGACATATATGCAGAGTTTCTCATTAAGGCCATCATAGCCCGCGACATCGACAAAATGGAGCAGTTGGGAATCTACGAAGTAGTCCCTGAGGATTTCGCTCTTTGCGAATTCATCGACACATCCAAACTCGAACTACAAAAAATAGTACGCGAGGGTCTTGACTATCTAAAAAAAGAAATGAACTAAAGATTTATAATCGTGAAAAAAGCATTAAAAAAATATTTTGACCGTATAAAGCCACAATTTATGCCGGGCGGAAAATTAGAAAAATTCCGCTCTGTATACGATGGCTTCGACTCATTTCTGTTTACACCGAACACCACATCACAATCCGGAGTCCACATACATGACAGCAATGATTCAAAACGTACAATGATAATTGTTGTGCTTGCGTTGATGCCGGCACTTCTGTTCGGGATGTACAACGTTGGCTACCAGCGTTATCTATCAATCGGGCAACCACCCGTGTTCTTAACCGCCTTTCTATATGGATTTCTTGCGTTGCTTCCCAAAATCATAACATCGTATGCCGTAGGATTGGGTATAGAATTTGCATCCGCTCAAATCCGCAAACATGAAATCCAAGAAGGGTTCTTGGTTTCAGGCATTCTGATTCCAATGATTTGCCCCATTGAGACTCCAATTTGGATGATTGCTGTGGCAACGGCATTCTCCGTGATTTTTGTCAAAGAAGTGTTTGGAGGCACTGGCATGAACATCTTCAATGTTGCATTGATGACACGCGCGTTTCTATTTTTCGCCTACCCTTCAAGGATGTCGGGCGACGACGTTTTCGTTGCGAATCACTCCATATGCGGATTGGGCAACGGGACTGTCGTCAGTTCTTTCTCCGGAGCGACGCCATTGGGACAAATTGCCATCAACGCAGGCAACTCTTTACATCTGACAGGAATTACTGGCGGCGACATTTCTCTTTGGGATATGTTCCTTGGCCTGATTCCAGGCTCTGTGGGTGAAACATCCACATTGTTCATTATTCTTGGCGGAATTGTTCTGCTCATATCGGGAGTGGCAAGCTGGCGCATAATGCTGTCAGTTTTTGCCGGCGGACTGGTGATGGGATTCATCGCACACTCCTTCCCTTCTGAGACCTACCCTGGCTCAATGCTTAATCCTGTTGAACAAATATGCTTGGGCGGATTTGCCTTTGCTGCCGTGTTTATGGCGACCGACCCAGTAACAGCGGCACACACCAACACCGGAAAGTATATCTACGGCTTCCTGGTTGGTGTGATGGCAATCCTTATCCGTGTATACAATTCCGGATATCCAGAAGGTGCGATGCTTGCAGTACTTTTGATGAACGCTTTCGCACCATTAATTGACTATTGTGTTGTTGAATCCAACATACGTCGCAGACTGCGCCGTGCCAAACAATCAAATAATTATGAACAAGCAAAGTAACACATACACCATCATCTACATCTCCGCACTCGTCTGCATTGTGGGCGCAGTGCTGGCATGGGTAGCCCTTGCGTTGAAACCAAAGCAAAGCGACAACATCAGAATCGACAAGATGCAGCAGATGCTCAGCTCAATCCGCATAACATCCACAACTGATAACGCCATCGACTTATACAACAAGTATGTCGTTGATTCATATATCGTAAACGACAATGGTGAGAAACTGAGCGGCGAGGCTTTCGACATTTCTGTGGCAAGCGAGATAAAAAAAGCTGAAAACGAGCGGCAATTGCCTGTGTTTGTCTGCAACATCGACAATTCGATCAAATATATAATTCCTGTATATGGCGCTGGTTTATGGGGTCCGATATGGGGATATATCGCAGTCGAGTCTGACGGCAGCACAATCTATGGCGCTTATTTCTCTCATCAGGGAGAAACCCCTGGCTTGGGCGCAGAAATTGCCAAACCGGCATTTGCCGACCAATTCAATGGCAAACATCTGTATAAAGGCGGGGAGTTCAAGTCTATCTCTGTGATTAAAAACGGGAATGCGCCAACTGACGGAAGCGACTATGTCGACGGCATTTCCGGAGGCACAATTACCAGCAAAGGCGTTCAGTCGATGCTGAAATCTTGTCTGTCTTGCTATCAAGCATTTTTCAACGGAATCCAACAAAACAACAAATAATCAAAATGGCTATTTTGAATAAAAAAAATAAAGCGGCATTGTTCAATCCTCTGTCAAAAGACAATCCCGTAATCGTACAAGTCCTGGGCATATGCTCTTGCTTGGCTGTCACTGCAAAACTCGAGCCTGCAATCGTCATGGGAATTTCCGTGACAGCAGTAACTGCATTTTCAAATGTGATAATATCACTTATCCGCAACACTATTCCCAACAGCATCCGAATTATCGTCCAGCTGGTGGTCGTTGCGGCTTTGGTCATCATAGTCGACCAATTCCTAAAAGCATACAACTACGAAGTAAGCAAGCAATTATCGGTATTCATTGGTCTTATAATCACGAACTGCATCCTGATGGGGCGTCTTGAGGCATTCGCTCTCAGCAACAAGCCGTGGCCGGCCTTTCTCGATGGTGTCGGCAATGGCATTGGCTATGCCATCATTCTGATAATCGTTGCGGCTGTTCGCGAATTGCTCGGGTCGGGAACGTTGCTCGGTTGCCAAATTATCCCACAGGCTCTTTACGATGCCGGATATCAAAACAACGGACTTATGATTCTGCCACCGATGGCTCTTATAACTGTTGCCTGCATCATCTGGGTTCATCGTTCCAAGAACAAAGACCTGCAAGAAAAGAATTAATCATCTCTGATAAAAACCACTATGGAAAATTTAAATTTGTTTATACGGTCGGTGTTTATCGACAATATGATTTTCGCATACTTTCTTGGAATGTGCTCATATCTTGCTGTTTCCAAAAACGTAAAAACGGCTTTTGGTCTCGGCATAGCTGTGACATTCATGCTTGTAATAACTCTCCCTATCGACTATATGCTTGAGATGCACTTTCTGCGTCCAGGCGCGCTTACTTGGCTAAGCCCAGAATTTGCGACAGTCGACCTTAGCTTCTTAAGCTTGATTCTGTTCATCGCCGTTATAGCCTCCATGACACAATTGGTAGAAATGGCTGTAGAAAAATTCTCCCCATCGCTATATGCATCTCTGGGAATCTTTCTTCCTCTGATTGCCGTAAACTGCGCAATCTTGGGTTGTTCGTTGTTTATGCAACAAAAAGACTTCGGATCTGTCGGCACTGCCACAATCTACGGCTTAGGATCGGGCATCGGATGGCTGTTGGCAATCGTTTGCCTCGCCGCCATACGCGAGCGTCTGTCATACTCCAACGTCCCCGCTCCTCTAAAAGGCATAGGCATCACATTTATAATTACTGGGCTTATGGGCATAGCGTTTATGAGTTTTCTCGGAATTAAACTTTAAATACAATGATACTTTCAGACATAACAATACTTGCAAGCACCATCCTGTTTTTTGCGGTGACAATCATACTTGTGGTTGTGCTGCTTATTGCAAAAAAATATCTTGTCCCATCCGGCAATGTGAAAATCACGATAAACGACAAAACGGATGTTGAAGTGCCAACGGGCGATTCTTTGTTGTCAACTCTGGCAAATCAGAAAATCTACCTCCCTTCAGCATGTGGCGGAGGTGGCAGCTGCGGACAATGCCGTGTACGCATTCCCGAAGGAGTAGGCGAAGCTCTGCCTACTGAGAAAGTGCATTTTTCCCGCAAGGAATTGATGGACAACTGGCATCTTGGCTGTCAAGTGAAGGTCAAAAACGACATGAAACTCATTGTCCCCGAATCAGTACTCGGAGTCAAGGAATGGGAATGCGAGGTAATATCCAACAAGAATGTCGCCACATTTATCAAAGAATTCATCGTTGCCTTGCCAAAAGGCGAGCATATGGATTTCTTGCCCGGCTCTTACGCACAAATCAAGATTCCTAAGTATTCGATGGACTACGACAAAGACATCGACAAGAGCCTCATCGGTGATGAATATCTGCCGGCATGGCAAAAATTCGGATTATTTGGACTTAAGTGCAGGAATGATGAAGAAACAGTCAGAGCTTATTCCATGGCCAACTATCCTGCCGAAGGCGACCGCATCATGCTCACCGTCCGCATTGCCACTCCTCCGTTTAAACCGAAGCCACAAGTGGGTTTCCAAGACGTTATGCCTGGCATTGCATCATCCTACATATTCACGCTTAAACCTGGCGACAAAGTGCTTATGAGCGGTCCTTATGGCGATTTCCATCCTCATTTCAACTCGAAGAAGGAAATGATTTGGGTTGGTGGTGGAGCCGGCATGGCTCCTCTCCGCGCCCAAATAATGCACATGACACGCACTCTCAACACCCGCGACCGAAAGATGTCATTCTTCTATGGCGCACGTGCGCTTAACGAAGTGTTCTACCTGCATGATTTTCTTGAGCTTGAGAAGGAATTCCCGAATTTCAGTTTCCATTTGGCTCTTGACCGTCCGGACCCTGCGGCTGATGCTGCCGAAGTTAAATACACTGCGGGATTTGTACACCAAGTGATGTATGAGACATACTTGAAAAACCACGATGCTCCAGAAGACATAGAATACTACATGTGCGGTCCTGGTCCGATGAGTGCGGCTGTCGTAAAAATGCTCGACAGTCTCGGTGTCGATCCGGAAAGCATCCTTTACGACAATTTCGGTGGATAGCCCCTATAATTGCAAACACTATCAACAACGAGGCGTGGCTGCGACATGCAGCCACGCCTCGTTGTTTCAATCCAATTCTATAATCACTTATTCTCTTCAATCAGTGACTTTAATTGATCTTTCTTAATCGTTCCCGTACGACGTGTTATCTCTTTGCCATTCTTGACCAATACGATTGTCGGGATGGCCATGACACCGAATTTGCTTGCCACTTCCACATTTTCCTCAACATCGCATTTGCGAATGTCTACAACGCCATCGTATTCTTCTGCCAACTCATCAATTACTGGCGACAACTTCTTGCATGGACCACACCATTCTGCCCAAAAGTCAATCACAATCAGGCTTTCCTGCGCCAATAAATTGTCCATCTCACTGTCTGTAAATTCTTTTGCCATATCTATATGTTTGTTTATTTGTTTACCGTATATTTTATACCGAGGTCTTCCAATTGCAAAATCAAATTTTTAGTAAGGTTCAGACGTCGTCCGGATATCATCGTGAATGGCAAGCTCTGCTTCTCATTCATCAAATTGATACTGAATGGCTTAGCACACTCTCCATCGTTCACTATGTTCTCATCGAGCAACGTCATAAACGCCTGTCCCTCCAGGTCTTTCTCTGCGACATCCAGTGTTATGCCGCTAATGGCCGTACCTTGCACTTCTTCCAAGGATTGAATGCCGCTGATTGTCATATACACCTTATCGTTATACTTTCCTTTTTTATATGTGTAAGTGACAATTATCGCATTGCCCTTTATTCCATACTTATTGTAATTGATATAATCCTGTCCGAAAAGCCGTATTTCAGCAGACCCCGTATAGTCCTCAATCTTAATTATCCCGAACTGCGAGCCAGTCCTTGACGTCAAACTTTTAGCCTCCACCACAAGTCCGCCTATTGTATATTCTTTTTCTGACGTTTTGTCTTCAGTGCCGAAATCCTTTGCACGGACACTGCAACCAAATGTCAGTTCAAGATAATATTTATCCAGCGGGTGCGCGGATAGATACATTCCCACCAAGTCTTTTTCGTAGTTCAACCGTTCAATGTCAGGCCACAACGGACGCCCTGGCATTTCAGGCTTTGCCGTGTCAATAGTTTCCGCCTCGCCAAACAAAGACGACTCTTGAGTAGCTTTGCTCATTTGATACATCTGACCATATCTAATAAGCGCCTCGCTGAATGAGGGATTGAAGTCGTCGGCCTTAAAGTCTTCCCTACGCACACCTTCAAAGCAGTCAAACGCGCCGGAAAGAGCCAGATTGTCAAGCACCTTCCTGTTGCACATACTCAGATTTATGCGCTCTACAAGGTCAAAAATAGACTTGTATTCTCCCCTTGCATCACGTTCGTCAAGGATTGCCTGCACAGCATTCAAACCAACGCCCTTGATTCCCGCAAGACCGAATCTTATCTCACCTGCCTTATTTACACTGAACTTGGCGCGACTTTCATTCACATCCGGCCCTTTGACCTTCACCTTCATTGCCTTGCACTCATCCATAAACTTGGTCATCTTTGTGATGTCATTCAAGTTACGGCTGAGCACTGCCGCCATATATTCCGGTGGATAGTTTGCTTTAAGATATGCTGTTTGGAAAGCCACCCAACTATAACATGTGGCATGGCTCTTGTTGAAGGCATACGATGCAAACTTTTCCCAATCTGACCAAATCTTTTCGAGCACTTTCTCATCATAGCCATTCGACTTTCCTCCATTGATAAACAATGGTTTCAACTCCGCCAGCTTAGCGAAAATCTTCTTACCCATTGCCTTGCGAAGACCATCCGACTGACCGCGCGTGAAATTAGCCAACAAACGCGACAACAGCATGACTTGCTCCTGATATACTGTAACTCCATATGTATCCTTCAGATACTTTTCCATGACTGGGATGTCATACTCAATCGGCTCAATACCTTTCTTTCTGGCAATAAACTGCGGTATGTAGTCCATTGGACCCGGTCGATAGAGGGCGTTCATGGCAATCAAGTCTTCAAACGTAGACGGATGCAACTCTCTAAGATACTTCTGCATTCCCGTGGATTCAAACTGGAATGTACCCGTAGTCCGTCCTTCGCAATAGAGCTCATACGTTTTAGGATCGTCCAGCGGAATGTGGTCAATATCCACATCTTTTCCCCAACGTTCCTTGATGTTGAGCAACGCTTCCTTTATAATCGATAACGTTTTCAAGCCGAGGAAGTCCATCTTGATCAATCCTGTCGACTCAATTACCGAACCTTCATACTGGGTGACAAGCACCTTTTCACCATCCTTGTCGGTCGCCGTTGCAACAGGCACCCAGTCTGTTATATCATCACGGCCAATAATCACACCGCAAGCATGCACGCCCGTATTTCTGACGTTTCCCTCAAGAGCAAGTGCATATTTCAACGTCTCACGGACAATCGGTTCGCCATAATTCAATTCGTGTTGCAATTCAGGCACATACTGATAGCAATTCTTCAGATTTATTTTAGGAGCCTTTCCATCAACTTCAGGCAGCTTGTCCGGTATCATCTTTGTAAGCCTGTCACTTTCCGAGAGAGGTAGCCTTGAAACACGGGCAACATCCTTTATCGCCGATTTTGCCGCCATAGTGCCATAAGTGATGATATGCGCCACTTTCTCAGCACCGTATTTTTCCGTCACATAGCGTAGCACATCCGCACGACCGTCATCATCGAAATCAATATCGATATCAGGCAATGATATACGGTCGGGATTCAAGAAACGCTCAAACAGCAAGTCGTATTTTATCGGGTCTATCTGAGTGATTCCAAGACAATACGCCACCGCGGAACCGGCAGCAGAGCCACGTCCCGGACCCACCGATACGCCTATCTCACGGGCTGCGCCGATAAAGTCCTGCACAATCAAAAAATATCCTGGGAATCCCATATTTTTAATTGTGTCCAACTCAAAATCTATTCGCTCCTTTTGCTCATCTGTCAAGTTTTTTCCCCAACGTTTTTCCGCTCCAACAAGCACCAGATGGCGCAAATAGTCATTATTGTCCGTAAAGCCTTCAGGTAATGGGAAATTCGGCAAAATAGGGCCATGCTCTATCGAATATCGCTCCACTTTGCCCAGCACCTCCTGTGTATTGGACAAAGCCTCCGGGACATCGGCAAACAGTTCATTCATTTCCTCCTGCGTCTTCATCCACTCCTGCTTTGTGTAAAGCATTCGCTTGTCGTCGTCGAGGAATGTTCCGGTCGACACACAAATCAACCGGTCATGAGCTTCCGCATCTTCTTCATTGACAAAATGCACATCGTTTGTACACACCAATTTTATGTTGTGCTTCTTCGACATTTCTATCAACACCTTATTCACCTCCTGTTGCAGTGGATAAGCCTCTTGGTTGGCACGGGCAACAGTTGCTTTGTGTCTTTGCAGCTCAAGATAATAGTCTTCTCCAAACACTTTCTTAAACCACAATATAGACTTCTCCGCCTCTTCTATATGCCCTGCCGTAATCAATTTCGGCACCTCGCCTCCCAGGCACGCCGAGCAGACAATCAAATCCTCGTGATATTTTTCCAGCTGCTTCTTATCCGTTCGCGGATGATAATAATAACCATCCGTCCAGGCATTTGACACAAGTTTTATAAGATTATGATATCCGTGTTGGTTTTTCGCAAGCACAATTAAGTGTCGGCCAATATCTTTTTTGTTGCTTCTGTCGGTCATATCATTATCAGCCACATACATTTCGCAGCCGATAATTGGCGTGAAAATTTTACTTTCAGCTTCCTTAAGTGCCGTTTCCGCCTTCGACAAAGCCTCCTGGTCAACGGCATCCGCCGACTTCAGTTCTTCAATTGTTTTCTTCAGATTTTTTATCTCGCCGTCAACATCTTTGTTTTTCTTGTTGACATAGTCGGTTAATTCCTTTATTCCGAACATATTGCCATGGTCTGTGAGGGCAATACCCCGCATACCATTGGCTATAGCCTTGTCGACCAAGGCTTTGACCGACGCCTGTCCGTCCAGGACAGAATATTGAGAGTGGACGTGGAGATGTACAAATGGTTGCATACGTTCTATCTTTTTGCGTTTGTAAAGTTAAGCATTCATAACGACATTTTAAAACGCAAGCGCGAGTATATTCCTTTTTTAACCTTTGTTTGGCGTCGGCAACATAGCAAAATCACTGCGGACAAGTCTCAAAATTATGGTCATATACAATATATTTTGTATTTTCGCAGAAAATTTCAACCGACGTGATTTATCCTGATAATTTAGAATATAAAATAGGTTTTGACATTGTCAGAAAAACTCTGGCATCCAAATGCAGCAATCCTCTCGGCAAAGCGGAATGCGAATCAATGACATTTTCAAACAACTACAGGCTCATTGTCAACTCGCTTTCTCAGACCAACGAGTATCTCTCCATCATAAAATCGACCAATGATTTTCCAAATGGCTCGATTTTCGATTTGAGAGAATCCCTCCTGAAAATCAAAGCCGCCGGATCTTTTCTGACAGAAACCGAGTTGTATCAATTAGGCAAAACCCTCGTCTCCGCAGCTGAGATTTGTGACTACTTCACAGAAGAAAAAAGTGCGGCATATCCACTTCTAAAGCAAATCGCCGACAGTCTGCTGTGTTTCCCTGAGATCTCACGCCACATTGACTCCATTTTGGACAAGTTCGGCAACATCAAGGACAACGCTTCTCCTGAATTACAACAATTGCGGAGAAAACTCTTGTCTGTATCAAGCAGTGTCAACGGCATGATGCAAAGAGTAATATCACGCTATAAGCAGAACGGAATGCTCGACAAAGACTGCACTCCGTCTATCCGTGACGGGCGATTGGTTATACCAGTCGCACCAATGCACAAGCGGGCAGTGAAAGGCATTGTCCACGATGAGTCGGCAACAGGCAAGACCTTCTTCATCGAGCCGGAGGAAATCGTTGAGGCAAACAACCAAATCAGGGAACTTGAGGCCGACATACATAAGGAAATTGTCAGAATTCTGATAATGACTGCCGATATTATCAGACCTCATTTAGACGACTTAACCACTTTCTATCAGACTATTGGTGTTTTTGATTTCATCCGTGCGAAAGCACTGTTTGCAAATGAGATTGACGCTACTATGCCACAAATCTCGCAAAAGCCCGAGATTGAATGGTACAACGCTGTCCATCCTGTACTGTTCATGACACTCAGCAAACTTGGGAAAAACGTAGTGCCATTAAGCATCCAGTTGAACAACAAAAACCACATTCTGCTAATTTCGGGTCCCAATGCCGGCGGAAAATCAGTCTGCCTGAAAACTGTCGGTGTTGTTCAATATATGTTTCAATGTGGTATTCTTCCGCCTGTCTATTCCAATTCGCACTTTGGGATATTCGACAATATATTTATCGACATAGGCGACGAGCAATCAATCGAGAACGAGCTCAGCACATATAGCTCCCATCTGTCAAACATGAACTATTTCATGCGCCATTCCAACTCTAAGACATTGCTCCTGATCGATGAATTCGGCGGAGGAACAGAACCCCAGATTGGAGGAGCAATCGCGCAGGCCATCTTGAAAAAGCTAAATGACTCCGGCTCTTTCGGCGTCATAACCACCCACTACCAGAATCTAAAGAATTTTGCAAACGAAACCGATGGTATTGTCAACGGAGCAATGCTCTACGACCGCAATCTTATGCAACCGCTGTTTCAATTGTCGATAGGCACTCCAGGCAGTTCTTTTGCAATTGAAATAGCACGCAAAATCGGCATCCCTTCCGATGTCATAAGCTATGCGGAGGACATTGTTGGCTCCGACTACATAAACATGGACAAATATCTGCTCGACATCGCCCGCGACCGTAGATATTGGCAAAACAAACGACAGGACGTCAGGCTTCAACGTAAGAAATTGGAAACATTGGTCGAAAAATATGAGACCGACATTCAGAAGCTTGTCGTTGAACGCCGTGAGATTATCAAAGAAGCAAAATCAGAAGCCAAGGAGATTCTCTCGCATAGCAACGCGTCTATCGAGAACGCCATTCACGAGATTAAGAAAGTGCAAGCCGAGAAAGAGCGCACCAAAGAAGTGCGCCGACAAATCGACGATCTCAAGAAACGCCTGTCGACAGAGGGTGAAACTGTGGAATCTTCTGAAAAGCTGAAAGAGTTGTCCGCAAAACTGGACAAACGTCACAAGAAAAGGGACAAAGCCTCTTCCTCCCCACAAATCAAAGCGGAAGAGCCGCTTTTTGTCGGCGACACCGTCACTGTCGACGGAAGCAATTCTGTTGGCGAGATTATAGCCATCGAGGGCAAGAACGCCACGGTCGCAATGGGATTGTTCAAATCAAAAGTCCCATTGTCAAAGCTTAAAAAGACCATACGCAAAGCGACCGCAGCCACTCAAACAGCTTCTTTTGTATCGTCCTCAACATCCGACAATATGCGAAGCCGTCAATTGGAGTTCAAGCAGGAAATCGATGTCAGAGGAATGCGTGCTGACGAAGCGCTGCAAGCCGTTTCTTATTTCATTGACGATGCGGTGCAATTCAACATCAAGCAAATCCGGATTCTGCATGGCACTGGTTACGGCATACTGCGCCAACGCATCAGAGAATACCTCAACACCGTTCCTGATGTAAAATCATACAGAGACGAACATGTGCAATTTGGCGGAGCCGGAATCACCGTCGTTGAGTTAAGCTGACAAATTACCGGAGGAATTTGGGCGCAGGTATGAAGAATCCGAAACTTACACCAAAGTTCCATCTGCTTTTCGGTGAATTGACATAGTTTCCGTAGACGCTGAGCGATGCAAACGATAAATTATAAACAACAGATGCCTCGCCTATAAAATTAATCGACCCAAACCAATGTCCGTAACTTGCCGTATCATTGTCACCCGTACAAATCTCACGCATTGGAGAGAATGCATAGACCTCCGTGCGCAATTGCAAATTGTCTATAATATTGAATATCGGGACTATTCCGCCAACCACAAAAGAATTGGACTGGAACGACGGCAAGAAAATTCCCCGGCTGTATTGAGTAGGAGTGAATGCAGGCGCCTGCACGATGCTTGCCGTATAACTTTGCAGCAACGGCTTGGTCGATGCCACTGCATTGAGCCGATAACCAAGAGTGAATCTGCTTGACAGCGGACAAAAACGCATTAAGTCAAATTCCGCCTCTGCCCATTTCAGTTCATCATACAAATATGGCTGATTTATGTTGCTGTACTGTTCCATATTTCCAAGCACACCTGTTGCTGCCACAAAAATCCGGGTTCCTGTCGACGGATATATCTGATTGTCCAACGTGTTGAAATCATAACTGATTTTCAATTGTCCCAACTTATAATTCGCCTCATCCTGAGAAATTGCCGAATAGTCAATATTTTTTGTCGGATAAAATCTATCCTGCAAGTATCCAAACCCTCCCGACAAATCAAACTTAGAATGTCGCCCCAAGCCAAGACTGAATATCAATTTGCCATAATACTGAGCCTTTGTCACAAAAGTCGGTGTGTTAGACTCAAAAAACAGCACATCGTCTTCATAAAATTTTTGCTGAGACGCCACTCCCTGTAATTTTATCATCGTCGGCAAGCCTGAATTCAAAGAGATTTTGGCATTCAGCGCTCCCCCATAATACGACTGACCAATCCAACCACTGACATCTCCACTGAATGAATTCAGATCAATGGTTTCATAACCCACCGACAAATACGCAAGGCTATTTGTTGTAGATGTGACAAATCCGCCTATACCTATGTTCAGATTATCCTTGACATCTGCTTTCATTCGCAGGTCAAACAATCCACTACTCGGGTTGTAGTGTGGGCTTGGCACCAAATCGCGGAATTTGCCTGAAGTTATTGTTCGATAGTAAGCGTCTTTTACATTGTCAAATGTTATAGAGTCTCCCTTGTCCTTAAAAAAGATATGGCGGATATAGCTTTCTGCATTCTTGCTTGTTCCAACCACTTCCAACGAATCGAATTTGACCACAGGAACCTTGCTTTTGTAAACTTCCCTGCGGAGATTTACATTTCTAAACGAGACACCCTCTCCCACTCGACTTTTAATAGAATCTATCACCGCCATTGTCGTCCGGTATCCTCTATCAAAAATCTCATTTGCCTTAGGAAAATCCAGCAAATTGTACTCTTTCAGGTTTATGTGGATTTTAATCCCATCTTTTTCATCAAGATTATAATCATCCTGCTGTATGATCATACTTTCCAACTGCGAATACAAGTTGTTTAAATCCGGTGTTTCATGCGTTGTGACATCGATTCCGATTATAATGTCGGGCGCAAAATCCGCTTTCATGACATCCACTGGAAAATTATCATATATTCCCCCGTCAAACATCGGCAGTCCATCCTTTTCAATCGGTTTGAACGCCACAGGAAACGTCATCGACATTCTAACCGCCTCGCCAAGATCACCTTTGGACATCACGACCTTCTTTTTATTGAACACGTCGGAAGTAACACATCGGAACGGAACAAATAGTTTATTAAAATCCCCCTCACACACAGCCGTATGCGGAGTAAAGACTTCAACAAATCCGATATTCATCGGAAAAGGACTGATAAAACTCGACGGCAATATCGATGTTGACAATCCCGACTCTTTTTTACCAATATTCATCTTCACTATCGCAGGCGACTGTTCTGGCTTCAAGCAATAATATGTCAGCGATGGGTTAATCTTGCCAGTAGACCAACTTGAAAAACTGTCGGAAAGAATCAAATCAATTATCTCTTTCGGCGTATACCCTGACGCATAAAGGCTTCCAACAATCGCGCCCATCGATGTGCCGGCGATGTAGTCTATTGGGATGCCATTTTCCTCCAAGGCCTGAATCACACCGGCATGAGCAATGCCTTTCGCACCGCCGCCACTAAGCACCAAGCCCACCGATTGCCGCGGTTTTTTAACACACGTTGCCGAGTCTGCCAACTCAGACGCATAAACGGCAGTCACTGACAGCAATACAATTATCAGGGTAAAAATTTTTCTCATCTCGGTGGTTCTATAAACGAATCCTTGAATCCAAGGAAATACAATACTCCGTCAATACCTATCGTAGAAATACTCTGACGGGCAGTCTGCTTAACTTTTGGCTTCGCATGGAACGCTATGCCAAGTCCTGCCATCGTGATCATCGGCAAATCATTGGCGCCGTCGCCAACTGCTATAGTCTGCGCAATGTCCACATTCTCCACCTGGGCAAGAAGCTTCAACAACTCCGCCTTACGCTTACCGTCGACAACCTCGCCAAGATAGCGGCCTGTAAGTTTCCCGTTTTCTATTTCCAACTCATTGGCATAAACATAGTCTATGCCAAACTTATGCTTCAAATAATTTCCAAAATACGTAAATCCGCCCGACAGAATTCCTATTTTATAGCCTGCTCGCTTAAGCACTTTCATCAGGCGTGGAACGCCTTCTGTTATTGGCAAGTTTTCCGCAATCTCACGCATCACTGACTCATCAAGTCCCTTCAAAAGCGCTACTCGTTCTTTGAAACTTTCCTTGAAATCAATTTCTCCACGCATAGCCCTCGCTGTAATAGCCCTAACTTTTTCACCGACACCGGCACGCTCGGCAAGTTCATCAATAACCTCTGTTTCAATCAGAGTAGAATCCATATCGAAACAAATCAAACGACGACATCTGCGAAACATATTGTCCTGCTGCAAAGAGATGTCAAACTCCAACTCATTCGCAAGGTTCATGAAGTCCGACTGCATTTTGGCATAATCGGACGGAGTGCCTCGCACTGAAAACTCGACACATCCCTTCGACTTGCTGTCGGTATCGTCAATATCCGCCAACGGCATACGCCCAGTCAATCTTTGAATGGCGTCAATATTAAGGCCCTGCGTTGTTATGACATGCGTAACAGAAGCTATCTGCCGAGCTGTTATGTGTCGCGCCAAAATTGTTATGACATATCTGTTTCGGCCCTGCATGCCGACCCATTTGCCATAATCATCCACTGATATTGGTGTGAATTTTATAGTAACGTTCAACTCCGATGCTTTAAACAGCAGTTCTTTCATTATATCACCGCTCCTGCCGCTATTGGTCTTGAACAATATGCCAAGCGACAACGTGTGATGGATGTCAGCCTGACCGATATCCAATATATTAGCCTCATATTTAGCCAGAATCTCTGTTAACGCGGAGGTCAAACCGGGACGGTCTTCTCCAGATATGTTTATTAAAATCAGTTCTATATCTTTTTCCATAAAATGAATTCTCTTCTGACTTCAAAATTACTTCTTTTTTTCAGATTCTCAAAATCGCCACGGTGTCGTGCACAATAAAAACGGGGGCGGCAATTGCCGACCCCGCCAATATTGTATGCAATACGGTCATTTATCCGGAGAAAAACCCTGAGCTTTCAGATAGTCCAACATATGGTAGGACAGCGCCTCTCTATAATAGTCAAGAATATGCCCACACCAATCATTGTCGGAAGTTGTTCCCGACCGAGTTTTGTTGTATTGCGTTATAACCTCGTCATATTCAAGCATAGCATTCTGCAACTCATCCGATGATGAATAGCTATTCTTATGAATAACCGCCGACAACGGCTGCTTCGGCTTCATGTCCGGCAGTTCGCGAGGCACACCCATCGCCAAACCACACACGACAAATACTCCTTTCGGCAACTTGAGCAATTCAGCTATTTTCTCAGGAGCCGCAGTTCTTGCATAGCCGATGCAACAACATCCCAGACCGCATGCCAATGCCGCAGTAAGCGCATTCTGCATTGCCAATGCCGCATCTATAATGCCAACCATTATGCCATCGACCGTGTTCTGAAATGGAGGTATTTCAATACCCTTTTTCTGTGCAAGACCCCATATTTTGTTATAATCCGCACAGAAAACGAGAAAATGATTGCACGTCTTTATTTGCTTCTGATTTGTCAAAGCATACAACGCCTCCTTGGTTTCCTGATTGTCGATATCTATCACCGAGAATTGCTGACCGTTGTAACTTGTCGATGTGTTGCGAATAGCATCATAGACAAACTGCATAGTCTCTTCCTGAATAGATTCCCTTTCATAACGACGGATGCTCCGTCGCTGTAGCAATACCTCTGAAACACTCTTCATAACAAAATTTATTTAATAGGCGTAGCTCCAATTCCAGGCTTGTCGGTCAATGTAATTTTACCGTCAACAACTTTCACTCCATCGAAACTGTCGTTGGCAATCAGCAAGTTTCCATCCAAGTCAACCCAATCTGCCATTGGAGCTAATTGAGCGGCAGCACTGATGGCGCAAGAAGTTTCCGTCATACAACCAATCATCAACTTCATTCCCAAAGATTTAGCAAGCACAGCCATCTTATATGCCTCATGCAATCCAGTGCTCTTCATCAATTTTATATTGATTCCGTCATACACTTGATATGCACGCATCACATCCGGAATCCGCTGACAGAATTCATCGGCAATGATTGGAAGCGGGCTGCGCTCACGAAGCCATGCCGTCTCATCTATCATTTTCTTGTCAAACGGCTGCTCAACAAACATACAGCCTCTTTCTTTCAGCCAATGACACATGTCAAGAGCCTTTTCCTTGTCTGTCCATCCCTGATTGGCGTCGACACACAACGGCTTGTCTGTTTTTGACCGGATAATCTCCACCAATTCCTTGTCGTTATCCAGTCCCATCTTCACTTTTATAACTTTATAAGGCGCCGCCTCGTCAACTTTCTGACGCACAACATCTGCCTTGTCTATTCCAATGGTAAACGATGTGTTCGGCGTTTTTTCCGGCGACAATCCCCAAATCTTATACCATGGTTGACCCATTATTTTACCGAGCAAATCGTGCAAAGCAATATCGACAGATGCCTTCGCCGCCCTATTGTCAGGAACGGTGCCGTCAACATAGCTCAAAATTTCTTCTATACGGAACGGATCGTTGAATTGTCCCAAATCCAAATTGCCGAGAAACTTTGTTACCGACTCTATTGATTCACCGAGATATGGAGGCATCGACGCTTCTCCATAACCGACAATGCCATCATACTCCAACTGCACAAGCACATCAGGAGTCGTTGTACGGCTGTTGCGAGCCAAATTGAAGGCATGTCGCAATTTTAATTCATTTGGCTTGAATGACAGTTTCAACTTGCCAGTTTTTGCCACAGTTCTTGTCTTTTCTGCAGCCGACAATGATATTGGCGCAGAAAGAGCCACCAAACCCAAGGCGGTTCCCTTTAAGAAATTCCTACGATCCATAAATATGTTCTTTAATTAGTTTTTTCAAAAATACCAAGGATGGTTTTTCACTGAGACAATGCCCTTTGTACCAACCTCATTGTTTATTCTCGACATAGAAATGAAATGGTAATCCAAATAGTCATCGGCCTTTGGATCCATGCTGTTGACTTTCACACGTCCGGAACTGTGGATATATTTTCCTCCACCGACATACATCGCCACATGCGTAACCTTACCCGATGTTGACCCAATAAATATCAGGTCGCCCGGCTCCGCCTCTGTCCGCCATGCTGCGCAGTCAACTTTCTTTCCCGTCAACGCCTGCTGCGAAGCGTCGCGCTGAAGGATTATGCCGTTTGAGAAATACGATGTGCGCACAAAACCTGAGCAGTCAGCCATCTTTGCCGACATTCCGCCCCAAAGGTATGGACGTCCCATCATTTTACGCGCATTTTTCTCTATCGTCTTGAAATCGTATGTCTGATTTGCCCACTCCTCAAGTGCCGCTGCGTGTTTCTTAAGCACGAAACCCTCACGACCGTCTGGTGTGGCAACTTTATAATACTTGCCTTTTTCTCCTTTTTTGACCAATATGTTGCCAAGCAACAAATCGGACACAATCGTTTGATTGTCGACTTTCGGTTTTTCATACATCGACGTCTCAAGTTCTGTGACAACAAGCCTGTCGGCTTTTTTCCAGCTATAAAACTCTTCTTCTGAGATGAATTTAAGTGAATTGTCGGTGACATAACCTATATACTCATCAGGAGTCTGCACCATCGACATTCCGTCTTCTGATTTAAGGACTCGCACAGGCGTGCCCATTATCGCCTGCGATGTGAGTTCAGCACCGCTCGCGGCAGCACCTCTGACACATGCCACAGATATCGACACCAATGCCCATGGACCCTTAACAGTTGCCTCTGGAAGAATCTTTATTTTATCTTCAAATTTTATGTTTAGTTTGTCAAGTCTTGCCAAAATATCGGATTTGGCCGATTGATTGTCGACATCTCCGGTCAGAACTTCCACTCCATCCACTGTTTTTGCCATGACGCTCCAAACTGCCACACGCGTATCGGGTGCATATTCCGCTTTAACTTCTTTCAGGACATCGACCACCGCTGCCGATTGTGCCACGATTCCGAATGTAGAACCAGCAGCCATAGACATCGCCATTAACAATACTTTCAAACTCATTTTAAAATTCTTTATTGGTTAATTAAATAGTATTGCAAATTTACTTGTTTGCGTTAGAATTCCAAAGATATTCCACCTAAAAATTAAATAATTCCTCATATGTTTTTGTCAACATCGCAAATATTCACACAGAAGAAGTCCTTCTTCTTAAAAATCGCAAAAATCGACAATACGTATCACAAAAATATTGTATTTTTGTGAAAACATTAACCGCTATGAAGAAATATGTGATAAGCGTCGGCCGCCAATTCGGCAGTGGCGGACATGATATAGGAAAGAAACTCGCCGAACGCCTCGGCATCAAATTCTACGACAAGGAACTGCTGCTTGAGGCGGCCAAAGAAATTGGAGCGAATCCAGAATTGTTCAAAAAAAACGACGAGAAGCTCCCGTCATTCTACATCAACAATCTGTCAATGAACCTCGGTTTCTACATGCAACCTTTTGCCGCGAGTCCGGCATCATCATACTACGACAGCGTCCAAAAAACCGTATGCGACACTATCCGCGCAATTGCCGAACGCGAATCTTGTGTGATTATGGGACGGTGCGCAGATTTTCTTCTGCGCCACAACCCGTATTGTATCAACATTTTTATAAGCGCGTCACAAGATGCATGCGCTGAACGAATCACAAAGCGAATCGATGGTCTCACCATCGACGACGCCAAAGCGTTGGCAAAAAAGACAAACAAACTACGTGCTGAATACTACAACTTCTACACTGACAAAGAATGGGGGCACTCTTCGTCATACGACTTGTGCATCGATTCGTCACGCCTCCCGGAGGAAGACGTGATAAATCAGATAATCTCATACGTCAACGCACGGTTGGCTCTTTAGCAATTAATGACTATCATTGTCGGGGATGTCCACAAAATCGACGTCCTCGACATTTTGTTTTGTCCGCTTTGACCGTAGTCTCTCAAACAGAACGCTTTCCAGCAGCGAGTGGAGCGAATAGACAATAAATGCAATTCCGACAATCAATGCCAGCCATTGTTGGACAATCTGTATGCCTACCGCAAACAAGACGATTCCACAAACCATGACTACCGACGGAATAATAAACACCCACACAGGATAGTCTACTGTCTTCTTCGCCGACATTATTCTCCAAAACTTATAAATCGCACCGACAATCAGCATCGTGGCAAACAAATATGAAAATATCTCCACAAAGAAACTGCTTGCCGCAACCATTGCAATTCCCAATGCCAAACTGCCTACGACCGGCACAGATGTCCACGCAACAGCTTTTGTCGGCAACACTCCATCCTTTCTCTTGACAAGCAACGCGACAAGCGACCATGCGCTGAACACGATAAAAAGAATTCCCACAGCCATCGACACCAAATCGAACACGCCTTTTCCGTTCGACCAAAGTACGATAAAGATTACGCCCAACACAAAGACTGAAATGTTAAGAATTAAATCGAATTTGTTTTTCATACACTTATTTTTTCACGAAGATACTTCTTTAATTTCAATAATCGGCATTTTCAAAGAAATTTCCGGCATTTTTTGCCTACCTTTGCAAATATGGACGGACGCAGAAAATATTTGGCTCTCATCAACCCCATTTCAGGAAACGGCAAAAAAGACTATTTGCCGGAAGTCCTTGAGAAGAGGTTTGACGGTCACGACATAACCATACGGTTCACCCAACGCCCGAACCACGCATACGACCTTGCAAAAGCAGCCGCAGCCGACGGCTACTACGCTGTAATTGCTGTTGGCGGCGACGGAACAGTAAACGAAACAGCAAGTGCGCTGTGCCACACCGCCACAAAATTAGGCATCATACCAAGCGGTTCCGGAAACGGGCTTGCCAGACATCTGCGCATACCAATGGACATAAACAAAGCCATTGACATTATCCTTTCTGACGAATTCGACACCATCGACCACTGCACCGCCAACGGCCATCCGTTTTTTTGCACATGCGGCGTCGGATTTGATGCAAAAGTGAGTGAGAAATTCGCAAAAAGCACAAAACGCGGACCTCTCAACTACGTTAAAAGCGCTATCGGAGAATATCTACGCTATAGATCGCAACGATATAAAATCACCACACCCAACGGCGTCATAGCAGAGAAAGCATTCATCATCGCCTGCGGCAATGCGTCGCAATATGGCAACAACGCCTACATCGCGCCCAATGCCGATATGCACGACGGATTGATTGACGTCACCGTTGTGCTGCCGATAACGCCTTTCGACACCGCCATTCTCGGGCTGCTGCTTTTCTCAAAACACATCGACCAGGACACAAATATCATCTCGTTCAGGACTCCGTCGTTGACAATTGAACGCGAACGCGAGGGCATCATACACCTGGACGGCGAGCCAATAATGATGGACGACAGAATCGACATCGTCTGCCACCCCCTCTCCTTGAATGTATTTTCCCGACTGCGCACTCCCGACAAAGGCAACTTCTTCACCAATATTGAGTCTTCTTTCTGGGATTTCATCAACTCAATCCGCTCCGAACTCAATGTTTAAAATCACAATATCCGCACTGATTATATGTTTTGCAGCAGTTTCCTTTTTTTTTACTAAAAATATCCTTAAATTCGTACCATAATTTAGAACCATTAAAATAACATATAAACTCCAGCATATAAATAATGAGTTACCTTAAGTTTGACAAGAACCTGCTCATAAACCTTGACCAATCTCTTCCAAAAGAGATTCTGCGCACAAATATGGCTGGTTCTTACCATTGCACCACTGTAATCGGGTGCAATACGCGAAAGCAACATGGACTTCTTGTCACTCCCATAAAAGAGATGAGCAATGACAATTACGTTCTGCTGTCATCGCTTGACGAGACCGTTATCCAGCACGGCGCTCCTTTTAATTTAGGAATACACCGCTACCGGAATGGCGCATACAGTCCAAACGGACACAAATACCTTCGTGAGTTTAATTGTGACACAATTCCGAAACTGACCTATCGAGTTGGAGGAGTGGTGCTGACAAAGGAAAAAGTATTTGTCGCCCACGAGAACCGAATAATGATTCGCTACACGTTGCTTGAAGCACATTCTGCCACGACGTTGCAGTTCCAGCCATTCTTGGCTTTCCGCAACTCAATGGCATTGTGCAGCGAAAACTCTGCGATAAACACATCCTTTGAAGAGACCGAAAATGGTGTGTCATTCTGCTTGTACGAAGGCTACCCGAGGCTATATCTGCAATTCAACCACAAGCCCGAATTTGTCTACGATCCTCATTGGTACAACGGCCTTGAATACATCAAGGACATGGCTCGCGAGGAACCCTACACAGAAGACCTATGGGTTCCTGGATATTTCCAAATTCCAATTAAGAAAGGAGAAAGCATCATCTTCTCGGCAAGCACAGAACCTGTAAAGCCTCGTGGTTTCCGCCAGACTTTCGAGAAAGAAGCACAAAACCGCACAAGTCGCACAAGCTTCTTCAATTGCTTGAAGAACTCGGCAAAACAATGCTATTTCCACGACAACGACAAGGATTACCTTATCGCAGGATATCCGTGGTTTAAAGTAATCGCCCGCGACCTTTTCATCGCATTGCCAGGAACCACATTGGCAATAAAGCACCGCCAAGACTTCGAGCGGATTATGGACACCGCTTCCGCTGCGCTTATAAAGTTGATGGACACTGGTGAAACAGACAAGACTATAGAGGATTTGGATTTGCCCGACATCCCATTGTGGGCTGCCTGGTGCATACAACAATATTACAAATTCACCAATCCTCAAGACACTCTAAAGAAATATGGCGCGTTGCTTGAAAAGATAATCAACCATATTATCGACGGCAAACAAAACAATCTATACATCGGCAAAGACGGACTTCTATCGACCGACGGAAGCAAAACCCCTGTTACATGGATGGACGCCATCAAGACCAATGGACTTCCCGTCGTTCCACGCACAGGATATGTTGTCGAATTCAATGCCCTTTGGTACAATGCATTGATGTTTGCCACGACCATTTTTGAAGAGCAAGGGAAGAGCCCTGAAAGAATTTACAAATGGAAAGAAACAGCAGAGTCGTTAAAAACCGCATTTGTTGAAACTTTCCTTAACGACTATGGATACCTCTACGACTATGTAGACGGAAACTACATGGACTTAAGTGTACGTCCAAGCATGCTTATCGCTGTCGGTTGCGACTTCTCTCCTCTTGACAAAAGCCAGAGAAAAAAGGTGCTTGACTTCGTAACACGCGAATTGCTGACACCAAATGGAGTGCGCACGTTGAGTCCAAAAAGTTTTGGATACAACCCGTTCTTTGTAGGCAACAAAGTGCAACGGCAGCTTGCCTCATTCAACGGTCCTACACGTCCGTGGATGACAGGCTTCTACACCGACGCCTACCTCAAGGTGTTCGGCCATAGCGGCGTGGCATTCCTACGACGCATGCTGATTGGCTACGAAGACGACATGACCCGCGAATGCATCGGTTCAATATCCGAACTTTACGACGGCAACCCTCCATACACAGGTCACGGAGCAATCAGTTTTGCACCAAGCATCGGCGGCGTTCTCAGAGCGCTTGCCACATTAAACAGTTTTGACGTCTAACCTTAAGATTTTTCATCCACAAATGAAAGCCCTTATGTTTGGGTGGGAATTTCCACCACATATCTTGGGAGGTCTTGGCACTGCAAGTTACGGACTGACCAAAGGAATGGCAGAAAATGGGAATATGGATATTTCATTCGTCATTCCGAAACCGCATGGCGACGAGGACAAAAGTTTCGCCAGAATAATTGGAGCCTGCGACACTCCTATTGCTTGGCGCGACACGGATTGGGACTATGTCAATTCCCGCATTGGCAATGTCATGGACCCACAGTTGTATTTCGACTTGCGCGACCACATCTATGCCGACTTCAACTATATGAACGTCAACGACCTTGGATGCATCGACTTCTCAGGTCGCTATCCCGACAATCTTCTTGAAGAAATCAACAACTATTCCATCGTTGCCGGCGTTATCGCCCGCACAGTAGATTTCGACATTATCCACTCCCATGACTGGTTGACATATCCAGCCGGAATACATGCCAAACAAGTGACGGGCAAGCCGCTTGTAATCCACGTCCACGCAACCGACTTCGACCGGTCAAGAGGCAATGTGAACCCGACCGTGTTCGGAATCGAACGCGACGGCATGCTGAATGCTGACCATATTATCACAGTAAGCAACCTGACACGCCGCACCGTAATTGAGAAATATGGCATCGACCCTGCTAAAGTCACCACTGTGCACAATGCGGTTGAGCCTTTAAGCGAGGAGCTAAAGAACATTCAAGTTCCAAAGTCTAAAGAGAAAGTCGTGACATTCCTCGGTCGTATCACGATGCAGAAAGGTCCGGAATACTTCGTTGAAGCCGCGGCTAAAGTGCTGCAGAAGGTGCACAATGTCAGATTTGTGATGGCAGGAAGCGGAGATATGATGGGAAAAATGATAAATCTTGCCGCTCAGAAGGACATTGCCGACAGATTTCATTTCCCTGGATTCCAAAAAGGCAAACAGGTATATGAAATGCTGAAAGCCTCTGACGTATACATAATGCCTTCCGTATCCGAGCCTTTCGGCATTTCTCCATTGGAGGCGATGCAAATGGGTGTGCCGTCGATAATCTCAAAACAATCCGGATGCGCGGAAATTCTCAACCACGTGATTAAAACCGACTATTGGGACATTGACGCAATGGCCGACGCCATCTACTCCATAATCACCTATCCGGCAATGTACAAACAACTGCATGACGAAGGATTGACGGAAGTCAACGGAATACAATGGATCAAAGCCGGAAAGAAAGTCATTGACATTTACAACAATTTGTTAAACCATTAAACATCATACCACTATGAATGCTGTTTGCTTATATTTCAAAATACACCAACCATTCAGACTTAAACGCTATCGTTTCTTCGACATAGGTAACGACCATTATTATTACGATGATTTCTCAAACGATGAGATAATCACAAAAATCGCCCAACGCTCGTACCTGCCCGCCAACGAGTTGCTTCTCCAGATGATAAATGATTCTGGCAGAAAATTCAAGTGCGCATTCTCCATTTCAGGCACTGCCATCGAACAGCTACAGCAATACGTTCCTGAATTCATCGACTCAATGCGCAAACTTGTCGACACCGGATGCGTCGAATTCCTTTCCGAAACCTACGACCACTCCCTTGCATCAATTGCAAATGAGGAAGAATTCCGCCGTCAGGTAGAACAACATGATAAACTCATATACGAATTGTTCGGGATAAAACCTAAAGTATTCTGCAACACGGAGTTTATATTCAACGATGAAATAGCATCGGCCATCAACTCAATGGGCTTCAAGGCAGTGCTAACCGAGGGCGCACGCCACATTTTAGGATGGAAATCTCCAAACTATGTATACACATCAGCCGGTGCTCCTAAGATGAAGATGCTGTTGAGAAATGCTAAGTTGTCGGAAGACATCGCAAAACGTTTTGCAGATTCCTCTTGGCATGAATATCCGCTGACGGCCGACAAATACGTTTCTTGGATTGCCCAAAGTCCAAAGGAGGAACAAATCACAAACATTTTCCTCAACTACGAGGCCCTTGGCGACAGCAATCCTCGCGAAACTGGCATTTTCGACTTCTTCAGAGCCATACCACGATTTGCGGCAGAGAACGGCATTGAATTCTGGACTCCTTCAGAAGCTGTGTCTAAATTGAAACCTGTCGACATCATTTCAATTACGCACCCCATTTCTGGAGCAGACGAAGCAAGAGACACAAGCGCTTGGCTTGGAAACCAATTGCAGAATGAGGCTTTCAACAAATTATACTCAGTTTCCGAGCGCGTCCACTTATGCTCTGACAAGCGTCTTCTTCAAGATTGGAATTATCTTCAATCGTCCGACCATTTCTTCTATATGAGCACCAAGCACTTTGGAGACGGCGCTGTTCACGCAATGTTCAGTCCTTACGAATCGCCTTATCAGGCATTCACCAATTATATGAATGTGCTCGCAGATTTCATTGTCAGGGTCGAGGAGCAATTCCCATTGACAATCGAAAACGAGGAGTTGAATGCGCTTCTCACAACCATAAAGAATCAAGAAAGCGAAATCGAGATGCTCAACAAAGAACTCAGAGCTCTTAAAGCCGCTAAGATAGACGCAGAAGTCAACGAAGCCGCACCGAAAGAAAAGAAATCAGCGACTAAAAAGACTGCTGCGAAAAAAGCTCCCGCAAAAAAAGCGGCGACCAAGAAGGATGCTAAATAATTAAAAGATCATAAGGCTGTAAATGAGCTTATACACTCTTATACAGCCTTTTTCATAATGACCTAAAAACAAGTTCTTATGTTAAATAAAAAAGTAGAAGAAGCACTGAACGCCCAAATCAATGCGGAATTTTGGTCTGCCTATCTCTATCTTTCAATGTCAGCCTATTTTGAGGCAGAAGGAAAGAGCGGCTTTGCCAATTGGTTCAAAGTTCAATTCAAAGAAGAACAGGCACACGCTGAAATATTTATGAATTTCATCCAATCACGCGGAGGCCGTGTCATTCTCAAAGCCATCGATGAAGTTCCGACATCTTGGGAAAGCCCGCTTGATGTGTTTAAAGAGACTCTTAAACATGAACAAAAAGTAACATCGTTGATCAATGAGCTATACTCCATTGCAGAAGAAGCGAAGGACTATGCCACAAGAAACACTCTCACATGGTTCATCGACGAGCAAGTAGAAGAGGAAAAGACTGCGCAGGAGTATATCGACACGCTCAGCCTTATCGGAGACAACGGTTATGGCTTATACCAACTTGACAAAGAACTTGCCGCAAGGGTATACAACATTCCCACGCCTCTTGCAAACACAGGCAACTAACCCATACAACGAAACGAGCAAGAGGACGCCAGCCTTATCTCCATCCATCTTGCTCGTTTTATTTTATGCTTCTTTCAATGATAGCGTTTTGGAAATTGGAATATAATCGACAACGCAACCATCAAACCAAGAGCGAAAGGATAATAAAGATGCGGCAGAATTGACACCGTTGAGATTCCAGCCAAAGACGCCGCCATAAGCACCTGCGCTCCATAAGGGATAAAACATTGTGCCACACAGGAACAGGTATCAAGCAGACTTGCCGTCTTTCGTGAATCCAAGCCATATTTCTCGGAAATCTGCCGAGCAAGGCCTCCCACTGTTATTATTGCAATCGTATTGTTTGCTGTGCACATATTAACTACAGCCACAAGCAGCGAAATCATTGTCTGAGCGCCACGCTTTCCCTTTATTCCTCTCGACATCCTGTCAATGAGAAAACTTATGCCCCCATTGTGCTGTATCAGCCCAAGCATTCCTGACGCAAGCAATGTCACAACAATAAGATTGCCCATTGAGTCGACACCCTCCCCCATAAAGCCAAGCATCGACAGCGCATCAGTATCGGCATACGTCAAGCCGACAACAAATGCAGCAACAATACCGATGAGCAGCACCAACAGCACATTCAATCCAACCACAGCCAAGACTATGACCAGCAGGTATGGCATTATCAGCTGCCAATCGACAGACTCTGTGGCAACTTGTGTCTCCACACTGCCGCCTATCACAAAGTATATTGCCAATATGACCAACGCCGCAGGCACTGTCAGCCAGATGTTAACGTTGAACTTGTCGCGCATCGAGCAGCCTTGCGACCGCGTGGCGGCAATCGTAGTGTCTGATATAAACGACAGGTTGTCACCAAAGAAAGAACCTCCGACAACCACTGCTACAAACATCGGAATACTTCCGCCAATCTCCCCGGCAATACCCATTGCGACAGGAGTAAGGGCGACAACCGTTCCCACTGACGTGCCAACCGCCATTGAGATAAAGCAAGCCGCCAAAAAGAGCCCCGGCATCAAATATCCCGCCGGCAACACGCTAAGCGTCAAATTAACCGTTGCCTCTGTGGCACCAACCTTTTGTACCAGCATGGCAAACGCTCCGGCAAGGATAAATATCCATACCATATATATTACATCACTGTTGGCCGCGCCTCTGGAAAACACCTTCAACCGTTCCGACAACGGCAACCGGGCGGTTGTGGCGACGCCCCATACAGACGACAAAACAAAAGCCACCGACAACGGCACCGTGTAAAAATCGCCCACAAATATCGACAGCCCGACATACATCATCAAGAAAACCATCAACGGGCTCAACGCTATAAGCCCTTTCCCTGTCGGGACATATTGTTCTTTCTGCATTTATTCTGAATATTTAAAATGCAAAGTTACAACATTTTTGCCTATGCGCCTGTCAAACCACACCGTTCAATGCCCATTTAGTAAAAATTTGCTATTGTAGTAACATTTTTTGTCCACTTTTTCCAAAGAAAATTCTTACCTTTGCAAAAAATAACAATAAAGTTTAACTACATACTTATTATGACAAAGAAAAGCCCATTACAGATTGCGCGCGCAGCCTACAAGCCAAAATTGCCACAGGCTCTTTGCGGCGCTGTTAAGGTGATTGAGGGAGAACCTACACAGTCAGTAGCCAACCAAGCCGAAATCAAGGAATTATTTCCTCAAACATACGGTCTTCCTGTTTTGAAATTCGATGTTGACTCTTCTGCAAAAAACAAGGTAAAAGAGCCAATCAACGTCGGTGTTATCCTCTCAGGCGGTCAGGCTCCTGGCGGACACAACGTAATCAGCGGTTTGTTTGACGGTTTGAAATCCATCAACAAAGACAGCCGTCTTTACGGTTTCCTTCTCGGCCCGGGCGGTCTTGTTGACCATAAATATGTTGAATTGACAGCTAATGTAATCGACGACTATCGCAACACTGGTGGTTTCGACATCATCGGGTCCGGTCGTACCAAATTGGAAAAGAAAGAGCAGTTCGACAAAGGTCTTGAAATACTCAAAGAATTAAGCATCAAAGCATTGGTAATCATCGGTGGTGATGATTCCAACACAAATGCCGCTGTCCTTGCTGAATACTACAAGCAAATCGGTGCAGGCGTACAGGTTATCGGATGCCCGAAAACCATCGACGGCGACTTGAAGAACGACGTCATTGAGGTTTCTTTCGGATTTGACACAGCTTGCAAAGTTTACTCTGAGGTTATCGGCAACATCCAGCGTGACTGCAACTCTGCAAAGAAATATTGGCATTTCATCAAATTGATGGGTCGCTCCGCATCTCACATCGCATTGGAATGCGCACTTCAAGTTCAACCTAACGTATGTATCGTTTCTGAAGAAGTCGAGGCAAAAAATATGACTCTCAACGATGTTGTAAACTACATCGCTGACATCGTTGCCGCACGTGCTAAAGACGGCAACAACTTCGGCACAGTTCTTATTCCAGAGGGTCTTATCGAGTTTATCCCGGCAATGAAAGCTCTTATCGCCGAATTGAACGACTTGCTCGCTGTCAAAGGTGCTGAGTTTGCAACCGTGGCAAAAGACAAACAACGTCAGTTCATCATCGACAACCTCACTAAAGACAACGCTACAATCTACGCCAGCCTTCCAGAAGGCGTGGCTCGTCAACTTTCTCTTGACCGCGACCCTCACGGAAACGTTCAGGTTTCGCTCATCGAGACAGAAAAATTGCTCAGCGAAATGGTAGGCAACCGTTTGGCTGAAATGAAAGCTGCCAACGCTTACGACGGCAAATTCTCTGCCCTCCACCACTTCTTCGGATATGAAGGACGTTGCGCTGACCCGACAAACTTTGATGCAGACTACTGCTACGCCCTCGGTTTCAACGCTTCTCAACTCATCAAGGCTGGTGTGACTGGCTATATGTCGTCAATACGCAACTTGACGAAACCTTCTGTTCAATGGATTGCTGGCGGTATTCCTATCACTATGATGATGAACATGGAGCGTCGTAACGGCGAAATGAAGCCGGTTATCCAAAAGGCTCTCGTTAAACTTGACGGTGGTCCGTTCAAGAAATTTGCTGAAAGCCGCGAAAAATGGGCAAAGGAGACAAGCTACGTCTACCCAGGTCCTATCCAATACTTTGGTCCTGCTGAGGTTTGTGACCTACCTCCAAAGACTTTGGTTTACGAACAACAAGGAAAATAATATATTTTCTCATTAACTCAAGGCTTGCAACCTATGGTCCGATTGTCAATTCCGGCAATCGGACCATTTTTTGCATACAACGCCATCGCCTGTGCAAATAATAGAATAAATATTTCCTATATCACACGAAAAATCTTACTTTTGCAAAAGAATTCATACGCCGCCTACAACGCTGCGACATAGACCGACTTAACGACATAGAAATGAAAAAAATACTTATACGCACTGCAACCGGACTCGTATATATTGCGCTGATTCTTATCGCCACACTATGCGGTCCATATGCGTTCCTGTCCATATTCAGTATAATAGCAGCTTTAGGCATTGCCGAGATGCTGAAACTATGCACAAAAGACGAGAAGCCGTCTGTCGCCACAACTGTTATCGACATCTTGGGCGGGATGGCTTTTTTTATTCTGTCTTTTTCACACTATTTCCCCGATTTTTCTGTAATCAATCCACTATGGGCCGGCATCGGATACATGCTCCTGCGCGGCATAATGCAGCTCTACGACAAGCGCCGCAATGCCATCCGCCAACTAAGTGCGTCATATATGGCCATGTTTCTTGTCGTCTTTCCATTGTCATTGCTCAGCAAACTGTATCTTGAAGCCAACGGGCACACAACACTGCTCGCCTGCCTAATTTTCATCTGGATGAACGACACTGGAGCCTTCTGTGTCGGATCGTTGATTGGACGCCACCGTCTGTTTGAGCGCATCTCGCCAAAGAAATCGTGGGAAGGATTTTGGGGCGGTTTGTTTTTCACCATTGTGGCGGCTGTGATTATAGGCACTTACTTTCCTGCCTATTTCTCTGAATTTGACGTCATCCGATGGGTAGGGCTGGCCATCGTTGTTTCCGCATTCTCCACGTGGGGCGACCTTGCAGAATCTATGGTGAAGCGCACCGCAGGAGTTAAAGATTCCGGACATCTGTTGCCGGGGCATGGCGGCATACTTGACCGCATAGACAGCCTGCTGTTCGTTGTCCCTGCTGTTTTAATCTACATCAATTTTGTAATCTAACATATAAATTTCAAATATAAATGAGCAATCAAAGATATGACCTCCGCGGTGTTTCTGCATCAAAAGAAGATGTACACAACGCCATTAAGAATGTCGACAAGGGACTGTTTCCTAAAGCATTCTGCAAAATAATTCCCGACATTCTCTGCGGAGACAAAGACTACTGCAACATTATGCACGCCGACGGTGCAGGCACAAAGTCGTCGCTCGCCTACGCTTATTGGAAAGAAACTGGCGACCTCGGTGTTTGGAAAGGCATCGCGCAAGATGCTCTTATAATGAATATCGACGACCTGCTATGTGTCGGCGCCACCGACAACATCCTGTTGTCGTCGACAATAGGCCGCAACAAACTGCTTATCCCCGGCGAAGTGATTGCCGCAATCATCAACGGCACTGAGGAACTGCTCTCCGAACTGCGCGAACTCGGTGTGGGAATCTACAGCACCGGTGGCGAGACCGCCGATGTGGGCGACCTTGTGCGCACCATCATTGTAGACAGCACCGTCACATGCCGTATGCGCCGCGATGATGTGATAAACAACGCCAATATTGCCGGAGGTGACGTAATTGTAGGTATGGCGTCATTTGGCAAAGCCTCTTATGAGCACGAATACAACGGCGGCATGGGCAGCAACGGACTGACATCTGCCCGCCACGACGTGTTTGCTAAATACATCGCTGAGAAATATCCGGAAACATTCGACAAAAATGTTCCCGACGAACTAATATATTCTGGTGGTCTGAAGCTAACAGACGAAGTGCCTGAAACAGGCTTGACCGCCGGCAAACTCGTGTTGTCGCCAACCAGGACCTATGCGCCTGTCATTAAAAAGCTGCTCGACCTTATGCGACCTCGCATCCACGGCATGGTGCACTGCAGCGGCGGAGCGCAGACCAAAGTGATGCACTTTGTTGAAAACAAACACGTTGTCAAGGACAATCTATTCCCTGTTCCTCCATTGTTCCGCATAATTCAGGAACAATCGGGCACCGATTGGAAAGAAATGTACAAAGTGTTCAATATGGGCCACCGTATGGAAGTTTATGTAGCACCGGAAGACGCACAGGCGGTTATCGATGTCGCCAAATCATTCAACATCGACGCTCGCATTGTCGGCCGCGTGGACGACGCTCCTGCAAACCGTCTTACAATCAAGTCGGAGCACGGTGTGTTTGAATACTAATTCTGCTGTGAGATGAAACGCCTCGTCCATCTTATATGCCTGATTGCCGCGCTGTGGTGCGGCTTTCTGGCAACGGGATGCGGCGGCAAAGGCGGGACACAAGGAGAAGCGGCCGATTCGTTGGAAATGCGTCTGCACGACACAATCGTTGTGGGCACACTCTACAGTCCTACCTCATATTTCATCTATCGTGGCGACCCTATGGGTTACCACTATGATCTTATACAAAAATTTGCGAAGGACAACCATGTGCATATCCAATTCAAGACTGTGCGCAACATGGCTGCCCTTCTCTCTTTGCTTGACTCTGCAAAAATAGACATCATTGCCTACAACATCCCCATGACCGCTGAATTCAAGAAGCGAGTGCGACACTGCGGCATTGAAAACATCAACCACCAGGTGCTGATACAGCCCGCTGGCAACAACAAGCCTCGCATCACAGACGTCACCCAACTCGTGGGCAAGACTGTCGTGGTTGAAAAAGGCTCAAAGTACGAGTCTCGCATGCGCAACCTTAACAACGAGCTCGGCGGCGGCATAAAGATTGAGGCGATAAGAAAAGACACCTTGATTTCAGAGGATATGATTGAAATGGTGGCAGAAGGAGAAATACCACTGACAGTGGTCGACAGCGACATCGCCAAACTCAACCACACATACTATGACAACATCGACATAGGTATTGCCGTCAGCTTCCCGCAAAAATCGGCATGGGCTGTGCGAAAAGACGACAAATGGCTTGCTGAAGCCATCGACCGATGGGCAAAGATGCCCGAAGTAACACAGTCGGAAAAAGAACTCTACAAACACTATTTCGAGCAGAGCAAACTCCGCCGTTCCAGAGATTTAGACATTCGAAACCTGCGACGCGGAGAAATTTCCACATACGACAATCTTTTCAAGACATACGCCAAGACAATCGGTTGGGACTGGCGTCTGCTTGCCGCACAGGGCTATGTTGAGTCGCATTTCGACCCGAACGCCACATCCTGGGCAGGCGCTCGCGGACTGATGCAACTGATGCCCCGCACAGCCGCCCACTACGGTCGGCACGATGGCTCAATCACCGACCCAGACAACAGCGTATATGCCGCCTCACGATATATTGCCGACCTCAACCGCATTCTCTCGTCCTACGTCAAAGACCGCGACGAGCGAATAAAGTTTATCCTTGCCGCATACAACTCTGGAATAGCCCATATCTACGACGCTATAGCGCTTGCCCGCAAGCATGGAAAAAACCCTGCATTGTGGCACGACAACGTAAGCGAGGCTCTGATGATGAAATCAAACCCTGAATACTATAACGACCCCGTATGCCGCTACGGATATTTCCGCGGTCGCCAAACCGTGGAATATGTCAAAGAAGTGACTCGCGTATATGAACGGTTCAAAGGAAGATGAGAAAATCCAACATTATTTCGTATATTTGTAAAAGATAAGCTGCATCTCGGCAGACAAACAACTATAAGACCAATGAACGACAAACTTATAATTTACCAGATTCTGACAAGGCTGTTCACAAACAGCAACAAATACTGCGTGCCTAACGGCACTATCGAGCAAAACGGTTGCGGAAAGATGAACGACATCACAAGCCTCGTGCTGGAATCCATACGCAGTCTTGGCTCAACGCATGTGTGGTATACAGGCATTATTGAACATGCCACCAAGACCGACTATTCGCGATTCGGCATACGTCCTGACAATCCATATATCGTCAAAGGCCGCGCCGGTTCGCCATATGCCATAAAGGATTATTACGACATTGACCCGGATTTGGCCGTGAGCGTACCCGACAGAATGAAGGAATTTGAGGCTCTCGTGGACCGCACTCACAAAGCCGACCTTAAAGTGATAATCGACTTCGTGCCAAACCACGTGGCTCGCCAATACCATTCAGATGCGGCCCCGGCTGGCGTGAAAGACTTCAGTGCCGACGACGACACTACAAAGTTTTTCAGCCCCAACAACAACTTTTACTACATCCCGCAACAGAAATTCGCCCCGTCAATCGACTTGGGCGAAGGAAAGTCGGCATACGTAGAATTTCCTGCAAAAGCATCGGGAAACGATTGTTTCAACGCGTTCCCCGGACAATATGACTGGTATGAGACTGTAAAATTAAACTACGGCGTCGACTACGGCGACGGCTCACGCCATTTCTCTCCTACTCCAGACACTTGGCTGAAGATGCTCAACATCCTTCGGTTCTGGGCAGGAAAAGGCGTAGACGGCTTCCGGTGCGACATGGCGCACATGGTGCCTGTAGAGTTTTGGGAATGGGCTATCAAAGCTGTAAAAGAAAAATATCCCAATGTCAAATTCATCGCCGAACTTTACGACGTGAGCATATACCGCGACTACATATACCGCGGTGGTTTCGACTACCTATACGACAAAGTAAACCTATACGACCGTCTGCGCGGCATTATGTGCAGCAACGTGTCTGCCGCACAGATCACGCAATGTTGGCAAACAGTAGACGGCATAGGCAACCATATGCTCAACTTTCTCGAGAACCATGACGAGCAGCGCATCGCATCACGCGAGTTTGCAGGAAACGCCCAGCTGGCGATACCGGCATTGGTGGTCAGCGCAACCCTGTCGACCGGACCAATGATGGTGTATGCAGGACAGGAACTGGGAGAAAAAGCGGAAGACGCCGAGGGATTCAGCGGACTCGACGGACGCACAACCATCTTTGACTATTGGAGCGTGCCATCGCTGCGCCGTTGGATGAACGGAGGCAAATGCAACAACGAACTGCTCTCCGATGAGGAAGTGCGACTACGCGACACGTACAAGAAAGTGCTCAACGCTGCCAAAAACGAGCCGGCAATCAGCCGCGGACAGTTTTTCGACGTAATGTATGTGAATTACAACAACCCGACCCTCGACCCCCACCGCCAATACGCATATCTGCGCAAAGACGGAGACGAGGTAATCGTTATTGTAGCCAATTTCGGCGCCGAAGCCAACTGCCAAATCGCAATTCCACAGCACGCATTCGACATACTTCACTTAGAGAAAGGCACTTATGTCGCAACAGAAATTATCAGCGGCAAGCGTCAGAAAAAAACGCTGTCGCCCGACGCTCCATTCCAAACGGCTGTCGCAGCAAACAGCGCCGCCATGTGGAAAATCAAACTTACACGACAAAATGCCTCTCCGAAGAAAAAATCTTCCATAAAGGGCGGTCGGGATAAATAAAAAGTAGTACTTTTGCATCAAAATTCAGCAACAATAGTTATGAATACAAACTTGCCACCTTACAAAATTTTCTCAGGAACAAAATCGCATTATCTGGCTGAGGCCATCTGCGCAGAACTTGGTGTTGAACTTGGAAAAATGAACATCCAGCGATTTGCCGATGGTGAATTCGAAGTATCATTCGAAGAATCAATCCGCGGTTGCGAAGTTTTCTTGGTTCAGTCCACATTCCCCAACACCGACAATTTGATGGAGCTTCTGCTCATGATTGACGCAGCAAAGCGCGCGTCGGCAAAGTCGGTTATCGCCGTAATCCCATACTTCGGATGGGCTCGTCAAGACCGCAAGGACAAGCCTCGCGTGTCAATCGCAGCAAAACTCGTTGCCGACCTGCTCAGCACCGCCGGAATCGACCGTTTGATTACGATGGACCTGCACGCAGACCAAATTCAAGGCTTCTTCAACGTGCCAGTCGACCACCTCTACGCTTCATCTGTGTTTATCCCATATATCGAATCCCTCAATCTCAAGGATTTGGTTATTGCAACACCTGACGTCGGAGGCGCGAAACGCGCAAACAGCTACGCAAAATATCTCAACGTGCCATTGGTGCTCTGCCACAAGCAAAGAGCCAAAGCAAACGTCGTTGAGAACATGACAGTAATCGGCGAAGTCGAAGACAAAGACGTAATCATCATCGACGATATGGTCGATACGGCCGGAACCATCACCAAAGCAGCCAACCTCATGAAAGAAAAAGGCGCGAAATCAGTACGTGCTCTCGCCTCTCACGCCATCATGAGCGACCCCGCTTCAGAACGCGTTGACGAATGCGCATTGACCGAAATCATCTTCTCCAACAGCATCCCTTATAAAGGAAACAGCAAGAAAGTGACCACATTGTCAATCGCCCCATTGTTTGCCGACACAATCCGTCGCGTACACAAATACGAGTCAATCAGTTCTCAATATCTGATTAAATAATTGTCTATGACATATTAAAATAGCGACGGCAGCTGGTAGTCCAGTTGCCGTCGCCATTTTTAAACCATATTGCAGACTTCTCATATTCACCCCAAAAGCTTGAACTGTGCATCAGTTTCTTTTATGCCTTTAAATTACTAAAAATCAGTGAATTCACCAAACAAATCGGCGACTATTCCAGTCACCGATTTCCTTTTTCTTCACCATTTTTTCAAACACCTCTTATCCCAAACTCGCGTTCAGAGTATGAAAAAAGGGCTGCGCCGTAAACCTTAATTACGACACAGCCCCTTTTTTATTGACTGGCGTCTGCGTTTGTTAGAAATTAACATTAACATCAGCACCAGCGCTGGCGTCTGCCCAATCCGCTGTTGCAGCATCAAACGTAATTGGCGAAAGGATCGGCTCTCCATGGTCGTCATAACCACCTCCGAAAATAAGGGTGTAGATGTAACGCTTGCCCGGTTCCCATCCTGTGGCATTGTCGAATGGAACATATACCGTTTTATATTCAGCAGCCGAGCCGATAAGATATGAATCGTTTTGCTTCAATTTCATAGAAATCTCCAAATAGCACTCTATTGCGTTGTCTGCCTCAAGCTTTGACACCGCAGCACCAGCAGAATAAGTGCTCCACTTGGTAAGCTTCTGAGGAATCAGCATCATCGGACTATTCATATCAGAAAGATTGACAACAGCGTTGTTGGTCTTAACGTTAGCCGCATTGAGTTTTACGGTATATGCCCCCTTAGCAGCTGGAGAAGGTTTCCAATCGCTCATCGCAGGCTCTCCCGCAGGAAGCGTAAACTTGCCGCTATGGACAAAGTTGTGAATCTTTACATTTTCGACATCAACCTCAAGAATGCTTGACGTGGTTTTTGCCTTGAACACCACCTGCGACAAGATGTGCTTGAAGTTCATCTGCACAGGCATTGTTCCATTGTTTTCTTTATTGCGGTCTTTGGTCACAGCATACATAACATCATGGTTTGTTCCCTCAGAGTTGTACTCATCAACAGTTGCATAAGTTATTGTCTTTGCAGCCGATGTCATGTCATAGGCAAAACCATGATGAAAAAGATCATCCGTCATGGCTGGACTTACAGCATAGAAATCAACATCTCCAGAAGTTGGCCAATATGCCACCTTGTCCGGGTCGTCATAATCCCACGCCGATGTCTTGTACACAATCTTAACGCCATGGTCTGAAGCTCCAGTCACGTGCTTTCCTCCCATAAACAACGCATTGTCGCTGCTCATAAAAGCCATCACATCGAAGTTGGTTGAGGTAAGGTTATGTGTGCCAATCGGTGTGGTACGGGTGTCTGACAATCCTGAGATTCCGGCAAAGCGGATTGCATTGGACTCCGACTTACCTACATTAGCCAATTCCTCCTCATTCGAGCAACTTGCAAACACTGTTGCAACCGCTGCCATTGCTAAAATTTTTCCAATTTTCATTTTTCTTAAATTTTTAAATGATTTATGATTAATCTATAATATTATGTCTGATTCTATATCTCCCCACTCGTCAACACTCGGATCAAATCCGAAATTGCCTGAGTTGCCACCATGTTTGTCGAGATCCAAATCTGTGTCGATTACAAGGTCTACATTTTTCAGATGTCCCTTTTGACTATTTATCTGTTGAGTGACGTCATATTCACCTTTCACCATTTTACCGCTGGCTGTGCGTATATATAGTATTGTTTTATACACATCGCAATCAGCAGCTCCAAAGGTGTAGCACCAACATGTAATCACATCATCGTTTCTCTCCATAGCAAAACAGATGTCTGCTTTCGACTCTTGGATTTCATTGTCGCCGCCAACAGAATACTCGCTGCACATCGCCTGCTGGACAGCCACACACTCCGAAAAGTTTTGTAGATTTTTCACGCCGCGCACCGTGTATGTGTAGCGACACACCATAGGTGCCACCGGAAGCACTATTATCTGCTCGCAGCCAATCTTTACTTCCACTTCCACAGCAACCATACGCCCTCCACACAAATAGTCGGGCGTGCGGAAAACCTTGACGTCGCCAACCTGCGCGACACCTGTCGTTGCAGCTATCGACGAAAAACCATCGGCTCCGTTGTATTTCACCCTCTGCGTGTCGTTGTTGAAGCACACCACATCGTAAACCCCTGAAGGAATTTCTACGCAGCCACCTTTTTTCCCAACGAAATCGCGAACAATCTCCTCTCCTCCATTCCGAGGATAGAATATCACCCGCATACCGCCGGGAGAATAAGCCGCCGGCATTTGGCTCCACTCAAACTCCACCGACACCTTGGCGGAATGTGGATGGCTATAGCATAACTCTTTATGCTCGCACGACACAACTATCATCGACAACACCATCAATAACGCGTATGTAGCAATCAGTCTCTTCATATCCGTCATTTGGTCTTGTTTGTGTTTCCTCTTCCAATCAGCCATACAAGCGAAATCTCTGCTTTTGTCGGGCCAATCCAATGTCTGCGTTTGGTGGATTGCCAAACGTAATGGCCGTCCTGTGGCAAATATTCCTTATATTCTCCACCCATATAGCCAAGCCCGATAGAAAAATCTATATTCAGCCGCTTTGCCACCGGAAGCGAATATCCGTATGACACGCCAGCCGCATAGCTCCAACGGTCGGCAAGATATCCGCGTCCGCCAAGTTCAAAGTCATAGGTCACAATCTGCGCATACGCCCCAATGTGGTGACCGGTCAGAGGCTTCCTCTTGGCAGCCGAACCCAACCACTTTCTCAATTCCACATCACCGCCATAAGTGCGCCAATAATTATGCACACGGTCGCTTTTCCACCATGCATACATCCAATATGCGTCAATGCTCCAGTTCTTTCCAAGATATATCTCCAAGCCACCGTTGGGCACAAGCAATGCATCATAGAGCATATTGGTCTTTACACCTGCATACCACGGCTTTTTTTGCGCCTCCGGCATTACATCCACTCCGGTTGAAATGCGGATTTCCGCAGGCTCTACATATGTCGAAATCGTATTTCCAAATATCTAAATTACAATCTTCTTTTTACAAATATTTTTCCTTTCCACCAAAAGGCAAAAAGTACTGCAAAGATAGTATTATTGCCGAGAAAAGAGAAACCTTTCCGACCAATAAACCATTTATTTAATGGATTTTAACCAAAACAAGCGTATTAAATTGTAATTTTAGACAGTCTATTAATGCAAAAATAAAAAACAAAACGACCAATATGTTTTCAATATCAATTTGTATCCATTTCACCTAAACTGTTGAGAAACAGCAATAATCACACCGCATGATTTACCCCCCCCCATTCCGACTTTTAGAACAACTTTATCGCTTAGCGAGCAAATGAATATTAGAATTGTAATATTCCGACTTTCCGGTAACTTCCTCTCCCACAAACGGAGGCAAAGAGAACTGCGTATCCGCCTTCGGAATTTCTATTTCAGCAACAATCACACCATCGAGCGAACCATGAAACACGTCGACTTCCCAACAGAATCCCTCAAACGGCACTACATATCGCGTCTTTTCAATCACCAATCCACGACATGCCGAGAGCATTGCGTCAGCATCAGCGACAGGCACCTCATATTCAAACTCATTGCGCACGCAACCTCGGTTGCGGGTCTTGACCGTCAGGAAAGCCCTGTCACCAGCAATGCGCACACGCACCACAGCATCAGCATCGCGCGACAGATAGCCCTGCCGCATATCCACGACCGACGTTGCCGCCCCCTTAAAAGATTGGTCCACCACAAGGAATTTACGTTCTATTTCAAGTGCCATAATTAAGAAATATTACAAATAAGAACAAATTAACGTCAAAAAGGAGAGTTTTTATGTCCAAAACTCTATCCACGGACACGGGAAAGTGCCTACTTTTGCAAAAGTAATAAAAACAGATATATTTCAGAAATGACAAACGGGACAAAATTTTTTCATCTTGTGTGCCTGCTGGCAGTGATGTTGACAATGGCACAGCCCCACTCTCTAACATATGCGCAAGCGCCAGTGAAGCCCACCACAATCAAAGGCGTGGTGGTCGACTCGCTGACACGCGAGCCCATACCGTTTGCCATGGTGTTGCTGCAAGGCTCAAGCGCCGGCACACAGGCAGATGCCGACGGTCGGTTTGACATAACGACAAAGGTGAATTTCCTCTGCGCCAACTTCTCCATGATGGGCTATGCCCCCAAAGATATTTATGTAAGCAAAGGCGAAGTGAACGATCTTACCGTCGAGCTGTCGGCCGACGGCGTGGCTTTAAAGGAATTCGTTGTGCGACCAGGCAAGGAACACTATTCCCGCAAAAACAACCCAGCCGTTCAGTTTATGGAGAAACTGCGCGACATGAAAGAAAAATACGACCCCCGCAACCACGACTATTACAGCTACGACAAATATGAGAAGATGAACTTTGCCCTCAACGACTTTTCGGAGAAGAACAAGGACAAATGGCTTTTCAAAAAATTCAAATTCATTTTTGAATATATGGACACGTCGGAAGTGTCGGGCAAACCGATTCTCAACGTGTCGGTTAAGGAGAAACTCTCCACCGCATATTTCCGACGCAGCCCCCACGCCGAAAAAGAGTTCGTGAAAGGCATCAAGCGAGCCGGTGTCGACGAGATTTTCGACGAGGAAAGTGTGCAGCGTTTTCTGGAGGACGTGTTCAAGGAAGTCGACATCTTCGACAACGACATCGCCATTATGCAGAACCGCTTTGTCAGCCCGCTGTCGAAAATAGGCTCAGGCTTCTACAAATACTATCTATCGGACACCATCCCAGTCGACGGCGTCAAATGTATCGAACTCAGTTTTGCACCGTTCAACAACCGCACGTTCGGATTCTTCGGCCGCATCTACGTGCCGCTCGGTGACAGCACAATGTTTGTAAAGAAAGTTGTGATGAACGTGCCACGCGACATCAACCTCAACTATGTGAACAACCTGCGCATAGAGCAGACCTTCGACAAGGCACCCGACGGCTGCCGCATAAAGACAAAAGACGACATGACTGTGGAATTCTCAATCATCCCGTCATCGCAAGGACTCTATGCCCGTCGACGCACACTTTATGAGAATTTCAGCTTCGACAAACCGGAGAACGACGGCATCTTCAACGAGGAGGCCAAACTCATCGAAGCCACCGACGCAAGGCAGATGCCCGACGAGTACTGGAAGGAGAACCGAATGACACCTATAAAAGAAAAAGAAAACGCCATAGACAAGCTGCTGACGCAGCTGCGGTCAGTGCCGGCTTTCTATTGGACAGAGAAAACCATATCCGTCCTTGTGTCAGGCTACATCCCTACAGGAGACAAAAACACGAGCAAATTTGATTTCGGGCCAATGAACACCACCATCAGCGGCAACACCGTGGAGGGCGCACGTCTGAAAGTGGGAGGAATGACTACCGCCAACCTAAGCAAGCATTGGTTTATGAAAGGATATACCGCCTATGGATTCCGCGACAAGAAATGGAAATATGATGGAGAAGTGGAATATTCATTCAACGAGAAGAAATACCACGCAAAGGAGTTTCCGATACACTCGCTGCGCCTCCACCATAAATACGACATCAACCAACTTGGCCAGCAATATATGTTCACAAATATGGACAACGTGTTTCTGGCATGGAAACGCCAAACCAACGACAAGGTGACATACCTGCGCACG